>Ga0206123_10000094_pt1 | contig 79412 bp, 59 predicted proteins | sample Helgoland_Spring_2_FD_160086 | JGI IMG/M metagenome (GOLD analysis project Ga0206123, IMG submission 160086) | Pelagic subsurface seawater microbial communities from Kabeltonne, Helgoland, North Sea - Helgoland_Spring_Bloom_20160316_1 | ecosystem: Environmental > Aquatic > Marine > Epipelagic ...
AGTGTATCTGGAGAAGTGCTTCCAGGACGCCGGCCTGGTGCCGGACGCGCCGCTGACCAACGCCAACGAGCTGAGCGACGCCAGCCTGATGTTCCTGGTCCATCCCACCCTGGAAGACCACCACATCACCCAGACCTGCCACGCCCTCAAAGCCGTCATGGCCGAGGCCACCGCGCACAACCCCGCCGCCTGCGCCTCCGGCTGAGCCCTCCCTTGTGGCAGCGAGCCATTGTGGGAAGTTGGCCTTTGTGGGAAGTTGGCCTTTGTGGGAGCGGGCCCGGCCCGCGAAAGGGCGGCCTGCCGCCCGGCAATTCCTGTGAAAGCCCCTAGAAGCCGCTCGCGGCTAGTCCTTTCAGTAAATAAGTGCTTTATTATCAGCGTGTTATAGATGGTTCAGTCTGCTGAGACCTGGTTGCAGACCTCTTGAGCGGATGCTATTATTTGATCAATTATTAGCCATGCACTGTTCGTGCGGGTTTCATCATGACTTCGCTGAAGATTTGGAGTGAAACGACACCTCGCCGTTATATCAGCGGTATCGTTGCACTGAACTTGCCTACTTCGCCCGATTCCGGCGATTGGCACACCATGGAGACGCTGCGCGCTCTGAAGCGCGGTGCCCGGATTCCGTTGTGTCTGGCTGGTGAGAGCACCGAATTTGACGCGCTCGACTACTTCGGGAATGACGGCATCATTGATGCTTCGGCAGCTATCGCGCGTTTGGGTGAGGATGTGCGGGGGCCGGTGTATGTGGCCACACATGCCCGTGCAGTGGCGGATATGGTGATGTTGCGCCTTCCCCAAGGCTGGCGGAATCTGGCCCACCTTAACCTTGATGATTGGCTGTCGGAGGATGGCAAAGAGCGGGTTATTAATCTGTTAATGAAAGTTCGCGACAGGTTTAGTGACGAAGAGGTGGCTATTCTAGAACGTCTTCTGGATCGCAAATTGAGCACTGGAGGCGTCGACGAAGCCGCGTGAGCGAGGATGCACTTCAAAACCTGCACAAGGATGTGATGCGGGCTATCGTTCAGAATGTAAGCGACACCCCTCTGGTGCTAAAAGGGGGGACCTGTTTATTGAGATATCCCACCGAGTCGATAGCATCGATAAAAAGTCCTATCTCATCCACGAAGGTATGCAAATCGCCACGGTGGAAACTATAGCGAAGCACAAGATCGCGGCAGCTATCACCGGTGATAACCCGAGAACCGCCGCCCGTGACCTGTTCGATCTGGAATTTTTGACCAGCGCCCACCCTGGCGCCTTTAGTCCAGGACAATGGCAAGCTCTTCAAGACTTCCTTGATGACCCTCAAGCCGTTGTAGAACGATACAGCCCGGCTTTTGCCGATGACCCGCTTTTGGTGGACCAGAATCCTGAAGAAATTGTATTGACACTTCAGGCCAACGTAGAGGCGAATAGCGCTTAGTTTTGTGTTTGGATAGCCGCACGTCCCGAAGCCGGTCAGGTGATTGCTAAAAGCGAACCGCCAGGAGTTGGAAGATGGGTAAAACGAGAAAAGACATTACGGGTGAAGAGCTGGGAGAAAAGCTGCTTCATGCCGTGCGCGAAATGAAAGCAGGTTACGCCGCCAGAACCACAGAAGTTAGTACCAATGAAGGGGAGTCGCTGAGCGATTCTTAGGGCTGGAACCTTTGCGGCTTAGTCGTCTCCTACCACCATGATCTCTTCGTCCCTGGCCGGGCTTGTTCTGGCCGCTTTCCTGTCTTTGCTTGTTGCCTGGCCTTTGGGTTACGCCGTGGTGCCGCTGGCGGCGGCTGCCCTGGCGCTGGTGGCATTCGCGACGCGGCGCCGGTCGGTGACGCCGCTGAGCCGCGAGGACAACTGGTTTCTGGTTGCCCTGGCGGTGTTCTCTTTGATCTGGTTGGCGGATGTGGCGCGCACAGGAGTCTGGCCCCGGGCGATTGAGCGGGGCGGGCTTTGGTTGCCGCTCTGGCCCTTGCTCGCGGCCTTCGTATGGCTGGGGTGGCGGCGCCTGCGGCCGCCGGTCGCGGTTTTTTGGTGGGGCGTCGGCCTGGGTGCGTTGCTGGCTGGGTTGATTGCGGGCTGGGAGGTCTGGGTGGTGGGCCGCGGCCGCGCCAGCAATGGCATCAACGCGATTCCATTCGGCATGCTTTCGTTATTGCTGGGCTCCCTGGCCTGGGTCGGGGTGTTCGCGGTGCGTTCCGGTTGGGCGCGGGCCGGGTTATTACTGGCTCTGGCGTTTGGTCTGGGGGCGTCTCTGCTGTCCGGTACCCGGGGTAGTTGGGTAGTGTTTCCGACGTTGGTGGCCGTGGTGGGCCTGGGCTTCTGGCGCACATTGCCGCGCCCGGTGCTGGGAAGCGGCGTGGCGGCGTTGCTGGGTCTGCTGCTGCTGGCGTCCTTGTTGCCCACCCTGGCGGTGACCGAACGGGTCGGCGAGGCCATCGAGAGCGTCGACAAATACGACCAGGGCGAGCGGGGCAATTCCTTCGGCGTGCGCGTGGAAATGTGGCGGGTCGGCGTGCAGTTGTTTTCTGAAAGGCCGTTGTTGGGCTGGGGCGAGGGGCGGCTGCAGGCCCGACGTGATGAATGGGTGGCCGCTTGGGATCTGCACCCGGCGGTGAGTAAGTACGACCAGCTTCACAGTGATCTGATCGACACCGCCGCCCGCCGGGGCTTGGTGGGCCTGGGCTCCTTGCTGATGCTGTACGGCGTGCCACTGCTGTTGTTCGCCCGCGCCCTGCGCGGCCGCCCCGACGCCACCACCCGGGCCCTGGCCGTTGCCGGCCTGGTGGTGGTGGTCGCCTTTATCGGCTTCGGCCTTACCCAGTCGATTCTCCGCGACGCCCGCGGCCTGGCCGGCTACCTGGGCCTGGTCACCGCCTGCTGGTGCCTGCTCCGTACTCGCTCCTCGAACTGATCCCTTCCTTCGCGTCTCTAATGCGTCGCCCATGGTCTATGCTTTGGGCACAATCCTACTTTTCTAATGTGTTTGGTCTGACGTGGGTCGTCTCCACTGGCCGACTGACACCGGATTCGCTAATTGGCAGGCTGCCTCCTTACGAGTGACGGAGGCATCATGACTCTTTTCGTGTTCGCACAAAGAATATTGCACGATGTACCAAAATTGGTACAATGCCGTGCGTAAACCAGCCGCTGGGAAGCTGAGCGTTCATTTTTATGCCCAAGAGGGCGGCTCAGAGCTTGGACCGGAGCATTATCGGTAGGGACGTTAAAACCGTCCAATACGGTTGGCCTCTTGGCATGCCCTTGGTTCGTAAGATTTCTGGTGGCCTTTGGGAGGTCCGCTCCTCTATTAATGACGGTATCGCACGGGTGTTCTTCACGGTGGTCGGCACTGGGATTGTTTTGCTGCATGCCATTATCAAGAAGGGCCAGAGAACGCCAAAGGATGATCTCGCGTTGGCGCAGCGCCGGCTAAAGAAGGTGAAACGCTATGAATAAGCATATCGGATCGAACTTTGATGACTTCCTGGAAGCGAATGACATCCTGGAAGACTGCTCCGCAGCCGCTATAAAACGCGTCATAACCTGGCAGATTAAGGAACGGATGGATCAGGCGAAGATGACCCGGAGTGACTTGGCGAAGCGAATGAACACAAGTCGGGCGGCTGTGGCGAGATTGCTGGACGAACGCGATGAAGGAATGACCATCGATACTCTATCGCGGGCGGCACGCGCGCTCGGTAGTCGCGTTGACGTTCAGCTCGTTTCCGATAATCAGACACCGTTCTAATAGCTGGTCACCGCCTGCTGATCCTTGGCGTCCACCACTAACCCACCGATGGCGGTGACGCCTGGCGGGGGCACGATCTCGCAGGGCGCGGTCGAAGCCGGCCCGGTCGTGTTGTTTGCTAAGTGGCTGCTTTCGGATCCGAGTCATGCACCACGTCCTTGTAGTGTTGTGCGGCCCGCTTCAGGCGGGGCAGTTCGCGAGCCGGCTGGTCCAGGGCCATCATCATGTTCTCGAAGGCGCCGCGGCTTCCGCAATCCGTTGGTGGATCTCGGGCTTGGCGCGTGCTACCAGCCGCTTCTCTTTTTCGGGGTCGGTCGCCGCCGTAGTCATGCGACACCTCTTGATAATGGATGTGGTGCCGGCATACAGGTCTAGTTGATATCAATCACGATATTCCTCGGTTGGACGTGAACTGATGCTCTCGTTACACTTAATAGTGTAACCAGGAGAGTGCCCATGGAAGCCACCACCAAAGACCTGCGTCTGCACACCCGCACACTGATCGCCGCCACCGACCGTGGGGAAGAGGTTATTATCACCTACCGGGGGACGCCCCGTGCTCGCCTGGTGCCCCTGGTGGGCGCGAATGAGGTGCGTGAGAGTGAGCCGGTTCCTTACGGAGATGTCTCCGACGAGGCGGCCTCGAATCCCCTGTTCGGGCTTTGGCGTGATCAGCGCGAGCCTGTTGATGACCAGGTGCGCCGGCTCCGCCAGCCCCGGGAGTTTTGACCGTGCTCGTGGATACGGATGTCCTGATTTGGAACTTGCGTGGTGATCCGGCGGCGGCGGAGGCATTGGATAGTGCGGCTGGCTTTTATTTGTCGGCGGTAACCTACATGGAGCTTCTGCAGGGGCTGAGAGATAGCCGGGAGTTGCGGCTACTGCGTCAGGCTCTGCGGTATTGGGATGCCCGGGTTCTGCATCTCAATGAGGAGATCTCCGCTCGCGCCATGTTTCTGGTGGAGGAGTACGCGCTCAGCCACAACATGCAGATGGCGGATGCCTTGATCGCCGCCGGCGCCTTGTACCTCGGCCTGCCGTTGTTGACCGCCAACGACCGCCATTACCGCCATATAGACGGTCTGGACCTGCGAATCTTCCGCCCGTCCTAGTGGCTTGCCGGGAGCTTCGCTCCCTTTCGCGGGCGAGGCCCGCTCCCACAAAGCCCGTTCGCACACAGGTGTTACGCGGCGGCGCCGAGCATGCGGCGGATCAGGATGGTGACTTGTTCGAGGGCCTGTTCGGGGGTCATTTCGCCGTCGGGGTTGTACCAATAGGCCATGCGGTCGCACTGGCTGAGCAGGGCGAGGGTGACCACCTTGGGGCTGACCGGGGCGTCGTCGTCGACGTAGTCGCGTACTAGTGCCTCAACGGTGTGGCGGTAGTTGTCCATTCGGCCGATGAAGTGGCGGGCGGCGTCTTCGGGCAGAAACATGTGTGTGAACTGCGGATCGATGAGGCGGTCGTTGGCGCGTGCGATTAACCGGTGGCGCATTTTGTAGCCGGCGTGCCGATTGATGATTTCGAACAGTCGCGCCTCGCGGGGCACGTCTTCGATGCCGTTGAGGATGTAGCTGAAGAAGTCGGTCATGCCGAGTTCGATGGCGCCCACCAGAAGCTGTTCCTTGGAGGCGTAGTAGTTGTACAGGGTGGGGGCTTTCAGGCCCACCCAGCCGGCCAGGGTGCGCATGTTCAGGTTTTCATAGCCGCGCTCGGCGAACAGGGCGATGGCGGCCACCAGAATGCGGCTTTGCATGGTGCCGCCACCGGAGCGTTCGCTGACTTCGCGCAGGTCGTTCTCGATGTTCGCGCCGAGGTACCTGGGTGTCGCCTGGTCGGTGGGCAAGCGCGCTCCGTTTCTGGAGCGCCGTGTTTTCGGTTCTGTCATAGGGTTTGTAATTCCCGCCACATAATCTTACCGCTGCCGTTTTTGGGCAGGGCGTCCACAAAGTCGACGATCTTCGGCACTTTATACGCTGCCATGTGCTCCCGACACCAGCCGATCAGGGTGTCGGCGTCCAGTTCCGGGTGGGACGGGCGGCGCACCACCACGGCGCGTACCGTCTCGCCCCGGTAGCTGTCCTGGCTGCCGACCACGCACACTTCCTGAATCCCGGGGTGGTTGAACAGCAGATTTTCCACTTCCGCCGGCCACACTTTGAAGCCCGACGCATTGATCATTCTTTTGATGCGGTCGGTAATGTAGAAGTAGCCTTCTTCGTCGCGCCGTCCCAGGTCGCCGGTGAGAAAGTACTTCCGTCCGCCGATATAGACAAAGCTTTTGGCGGTTGCTTCGTCATTGTTCCAGTAACCCTGGAATATCTGTGGGCCGCTGATGGCGATTTCTCCGGGCACATTCTCCGCGCATTCTTCGCGGGTGTCCGGGTCCAATACCTTGGCGTCGGTGCTCATGAACGGGATGCCCAGGCATTGCAGTTTTGGCCGGTGGCAGGGATTCATGTGCGTGGGGCCGGAGGTTTCCGTGAGACCGTAGCCTTCCACGAAATCCAGCCCATAGAGGCTGTTCAAACGCGCCGCGACGGCTTCCGGCATGGCCGCGCCGCCACCGCCGATGAAGGCGAGCCGGGACAGGTCATAATGCTCCAGGTCGGGGGAGGCGAGCAGATCCACCACCATGGTGGGGATACATAACCAATGGGTGATGCCGGTTTCCCCGATCAAGTGGCAAGCCAGGTCGCGCTGCCAGCGGGGCAGGATTACCAGGGTGCCGCCGCCGAAAAGCGTACCATGCATGACGCAAACCAAACCAGTGATGTGGAACAGCGGCAGCACGGCGAGCATGACGCTTTCCGGGTCGCCGTCGATCCAGTGCCAGCAGGCCACGGCGTTGTGCATGATCGAGCCGTGATGATGAACGCAGCCTTTCGGGGCACCGGTGGTGCCGCTGGTGTAGGGCAACAGGCAGGGGCGGTCGGGGTCGTCGATTAACGGTGGCGGCGGTTGGGTGCTGGCCAGTGCCTCGACCCAGGGGGTCACCGGTGTTTTGCCATCCACCGGCAGGTCGCCGGTGTACAGCCAGTCGTTCCATTCTGGGGGAATTGGTATCGGGCGGCTGGCGGTGGCGTCGAAGGCATCGGCGTAGCGCGTCACCACCAGCCGTTGAAGTTGCTGGCCGGCGGGCAGGGCGTCGTTGGCCTGGCTTATTTCCCTGGCCAGTTCGGCGGAACAGATCGCCGCTTTGGCGCCGGAGTCTTTAATGTAGTGGCCCAGCTCCGCGGCTTTGTTCATTGGATTGATCGGCACCACCACCGCGTTGGCACGCATGATGGCGTAGTGCGCGGTCACCAGTTGCGGGCAGTTTTGCATCATTACCAGCACCCGGTCGCCGGCTCTGATGCCGGCGCTGGAGAGCCAGGCGGCCAGAGTTTCGCAATCCGCGATCAAATCGCGGTAACTCAATGCCCGATCAAAGAAGCGGATCGCGGTTTTGTCCGGATAACGGCGCGCGCTGGTGGCCAGGTTTTCCCATAGCGAGGTGCGCGGTGCCCGCAGTTCGGCGGACAACCGTGGCGGCCAATGGTGTGCGACGTTCATGATTCGAGCTCCCGTTTCGGGGTGGGGGGCAGGCGCCGACGCAGAGCTTCAAGCTCTCCCATGATGCCGCGCCGGAAGGCGAGTACGCAGACCACGAACACGATGCCCATGATCATCATCACTGATTCGCCCAGGGTGGCGAACCAGCCGATGCCGGTGACGCTGGCCAGAAACGCGCCCAGCTCGCCGATTTTGTTTTCCAGAATGACCAGCACCAACGCTCCGATCACGGGACCGGACAGGGTGCCCAGGCCACCCACCAGGGTCATCAGAAGAGCGTGTCCGGAGGTCATCCAATGCACGTCGGAGAGCGTCACGAAGCCCAGGCTGATGGCCTTGAGGGCGCCGGCCAGGCCGGTGAGCGCGGCGGATAACATAAACACGATCAGTTTGTAGCGCGGTGGGTGGTAGCCCAGCGAGACAGCCCGGGGTTCGTTGTCTTTGATCGCTTTCAGGGCCTGACCGAACGGGGAGTGGACCACGCGCGCGATGAACAAGAAGGCGGCCACACTGATCGCCAGCGCGGTGTAATACATGGTGCGGTCGTTTTGCAGATCAAACAGGCCGAACAGTGTGCCGCGGTCGATGCCCTGAAGGCCGTCTTCTCCGCCGGTATAGGGAATCTGCACGCATAGAAAGTAGACCAGTTGCGCCAGCGCCAGGGTGATCATGGTGAAGTAGATGCCCGAGCGGCGGATCGAGATGTAACCCATCACCAGGCCCATCAGCGCGCCCACGATCAAGCCGGCGAGCAGCGCCAGTTCCGGTGGCAGCGACCAGGCTTTTACCGAGTAACCGGCCACGTAACCGCCTACACCAAGAAAGGCCGCATGGCCCAGAGAGGCCAGCCCGGTGTAGCCGAGCAACAGATGGAAGGCGCAGGCGAACAGGGCGTAACAGAGTATCTTGGCGCCTAGTACCGGATAGAGACCGGCCCAGGGGGCAATGAGCAGGGCCAGCAGCAGCGCGCCGTAACAAAACAGACGGGTGGTGTGGTAACGGGCGTGATTCATTCGCCACCTCCAAACAGGCCGTTGGGCCGTATCAGCAGTACCAGCACCATCACCAGGAACATCACCATGGACGAGGCTTCCGGGTAGTACACCTTGGTCAGCGCTTCCACCAGGCCCAGACCGATACCGGTGACCACGGTGCCGAGAATCGAGCCCATGCCGCCGATCACCACCACCGCGAATACGATCACGATCATATGTTGGCCGGTGAGTGCGGAGACTTGCATGATAGGCGCGGCGAGTACGCCGGCGAACGCCGCCAGGGCGACGCCGAAGCCAAAGGTGAGGCTGACCATCATCGGCACGTTGATGCCGAAGGATTCCACCAGTTTTGGGTTTTCGGTGGCCGCGCGCAGGTAGGCGCCCAAACGGGTTCGCTCGATGGTGTACCAGGTCGCCGCGCACACCAGCAGGGAGGCGACGATCACCCACAACCGGTAGTTGGGAATCATGATGAAGCCCAGATCGCTGACGCCGGAGATCGGTGCCGGACCGTAGGGCTTGCCGGACACCCCATAGGCCGAGCGCACCGCGCCTTCGATAATCAGTGTCAGGCCCAGCGTCAGCAACAGCCCGTAGAGGTAGTCGAGTTTGTAAATGCGTTTCAGGAACAGGCGCTCCAGGACGATGCCGAACAACCCCACGATCAGCGGCGCGAGAAACAGCATTGCCCAGTAATTGAGCTCAAAATAATGCAAGCCCGCCCAACTGAGCAGGGCGCCGAGCATGAACATGGCGCCATGGGTGAAGTTGATCACATGGAGCATGCCGAAAATCACCGCCAGCCCCAGGCTCAGCACCGCGTAGAAGCAGCCGTTCACCAGGCCGATCATAAGCTGCGCCAAAAGTGCCTGCACCGGCATACCGAATATTTCCATAGCCGTACCTTGTCAGCGTGTTGTTCTGGTTTTTTGGTGTGACGTCAGACGCTGAGCATCCGCGCCACTTTGTCGGTGTTGTCGTGCAGTTCCGCCGGGGTCAGGGCGTCGATGATGCGCCCGCCCTCCATAAACAGCAGGCGGTCGGATAACGCAGCGGAAAAATGGAAGTTCTGCTCCACCAGCAAGATGGTGTAGCCCCGTTGTCTCAATGCCTGGATGGCGGTCGCCAGGGTTTGAACGATGACCGGCGCCAGCCCTTCGGAGATTTCGTCGAGGAGCAGCAGGCGGGCACCGGTGCGCAGGATGCGCGCCAGCGCCAGCATTTGCTGCTCGCCGCCGGACAGCGCCGTACCGGGACTGTGTTTGCGTTCTTCCAGGTTGGGGAACAGCCGGTAAATTTCGTCCAGCGACAAACCTGCCTGAGTGCCTGTGAACAGCGGCGGTAGCAACAGGTTTTCTTCGCAGGACAGGCTGGCGAAAATACCCCGTTCCTCCGGGCAGTAGCCGACACCGAGCCGGGCCACCCGATGGGTGGGCAGGGCGATGACTTCGCGATCGAACACCTTGATCGAGCCGGTGCGCCGGCCGGTCAGGCCGAGCAGCGCCCGCAGCGTGGAGGTGCGGCCGGCACCGTTGCGGCCCAGCAGCGTCACCATCTCGCCGGCGTGCAGGGTAAAATCCACGCCTTGCAGCACGTGCGACTCGCCATACCAGGCGTGCAGGTCGCGAACCTGGAGGGCCGGCGTTCTGGTTGGTGTATTCATGCCGCGCTCTCCTTATCCGGTTGCGGTGCCGTGCCCATGTAGGCCTGCATCACCAGTGGGTTGGTGGATACTTCCTGGTAGGTGCCGGAGGCAATCAGCCGTCCTCTTTGCAGTACCGACAGGGTGTCGGCGATCGACGCCACCACCTTCATGTTGTGTTCCACCATTAGCACCGTGCGGCCGGCGGCCACCTGTTTGATCAGGTCGGTAACCCGGTCCACGTCTTCATAGCCCATGCCTTGGGTGGGTTCATCGAGCAGCATCAATTGCGGGTCCATGGCCAGGGTGGTGGCCAGCTCAAGCGCCCGTTTGCGTCCGTAGGGAAGGCTGCCAGCGGTGTTCATGGCAACGTCGGTGAGGCCCACTGAATCCAGTATTTCCATGGCGCGGTCATTCAGTTGGTTCAGCACCCGGTCGCTTTTCCAGAAGTGGAACGACACCCCCAGCTCTCTTTGCAGCGCCAGGCGAACGTTGTCCAGAACGGTCAGGTTGTCGAACACCGCGGAGATCTGGAACGAGCGGATCATGCCGCGCCGGGCGACCTCACGGGGAGGCAGCGCGGACACGGATTGACCATTGAAACGGATGTCGCCGGAACTGGGTTCCAGGAACCGGGTCAGCAGATTGAACAAGGTGGTCTTGCCCGCCCCGTTAGGCCCGATCAGGGCGTGGATGTGCCCTTTTTTTACGGACAGGTCCACATTCTCGACGGCGGTGAAGCCTTTGAACGATTTGCTCAACCGCCGGGTTCCGAGTACCTCTTCCGTCATGTTGTTCCCCTTTAGTTCACCAGTGCACAACGTGACTCGGAAAGCGGCTGGTAGGCCTTTTCCGCGGGGATCGTTTCGCGAAGGGTGTAGTAGTCCCACTCGCCTTCGGACTGTTCGGGGCTTTTCACTTCGAATAGATAGACGTCGTGAATCATCTGGCCATCGGCGCGGATGTTGCCGTGTTTGGCGAACAGGTCGTTGATCTCTTGTTCGTGCAGATAGTTCAGCACGGCGTCGGCGTCGTCGGTGCCCAGCGCTTTGGTGGCGCTCAGGTAGTTGGTAACGGCGGAGTAAGTGGCCGCGTTAAGCATGTTGGGCATCTTGCCGGTCTTTTCCATGAACCGTTTGCTCCAGGCACGGGCTTCCTCGTCCTGATCCCAATAGAAACCTTCCACCAGTAACATGCCCTGGGTGACTGCCAGGCCGAGGGCGTGCACGTCGGTCATACTGGCGGCCAGGCCGACAATCTTCTGACTTTGGTTGATGCCGAACTCATTGGCGACGCGCACGGCGTTGTGCAAATCGCCGCCGGCGCTGGCGATGCCGATGACGTCGGCACCGGAGCTCTGTGCCTGCAACATGAACGAAGCGAAATCCGAAGCGCCCATGGGGTGGTGCAGTGAACCCAACACTTCGCCGCCGCTGCGTTCCACTGCTTTGGTGGCGTCGTATTCCACGGATTTGCCCAGTGCGTAGTCCACCGTGACGAAGTACCAGCTTTCGTTGCCCTGGTTGGTGATCGTACCGCCCAGACTGTTGGCCAGTGAGTAGGTGTCCCAGGCATACAAAATGGTATTGGGAGAGCACTGTTCGTTGTTGATGGTGGTGGAGCCGGCCCCGGTAACCATCAGCACGCGATCTTTATCGCGGGTGACTTCCGAGACCGCGAGGGCGACGGCGGAATTGATCACGTCGGTGATCATGTCCACGCCGTCGGTGTCATACCACTCCCGGGCCCGGCTAGCCGCCACATCGGTTTTGTTTTGATGGTCGGCGACCACTAACTCCACGTCGAAGCCCGGCTTTTGATTGGCTACGAAATCATCCACCGCCATGCGTGCCGCGGTGACCGCGCCTTCGCCGCTCAAGTCGGAAAAAATTCCGGACATATCCGAAAGCACACCGATTTTCACCGTGGAATCAGAGTAGTCCGCGGCCAGTGCGCCGCTGCCCCACAGCATGCTGAGTATGAAAGCGCCGTATTGAATTGATTTATTCATCTGCTACCTCTTTTTTCTTTGTTATAGGGAGTGGTTCATGGGTTGATTCAGCCGGCTGCCTGCACCGAGGAAGGGTTGAGCCGGCTTGCCCAGCGGCCGATCTCTTCCACGGTTGCTTGCGCTTCCGGGAGGAACGGGAACAGGGTGTAGACGTGTACCGAGTCCTGTACCGGCACCATGGTGACTTCCACCCCGGCCTCCCGGGCGCGCTCCAGCAGTCGGCTGCTGTCGCTGTACAGGGATTCGCCCTCGACGGCGGACAGGAAGATCGGCGGCAAGCCACGCAGGTCGCCGAACAGCGGGGAAACCAGCGGGTCGCGCGGTTCGTGCTCTTGGAAGTACGAGGCCGCCATGAACGCCAGCGTGTCGCGATTGGCGGCCGGGTCCTGGCCGGCGAATTCCTTGATGCTGGCGCCGGACAGGGTGAGATCGGCGAACGGGCAGATGGCGATGATGCCGGCCGGCAGCGGGTCGCCGGCGATTTTGAGAGTGAGCGCCAGGGCCAGAGCCAGCCCGGCGCCCGAGGACTCACCGCTAAGCAGGATGCGGGATGGATCAACGCCCCGGTTAATCAAACCCCGGTAGGCGTCGACGGCATCGTCGAGGGCCGCGGGGTAGGGGTTTTCCGGCGCCAGCCGGTAGTCGACGGTAATACAGTCGCCGGATACCGATTTGGCCAGCCGCCCGGCGTATTCCACCGAACCTTCGGCGGAGCCGAGCATGTAGCCGCCGCCGTGGAAGTGCAGCACGGTGGTGCGTGCTTCTTGGGGCGCCGCGCCTGGCGCGCTCACCCGCAGCGCGTCCACGCCGCCCAATTCGTCCTGGTCCACGGACAGTTCCGCCGGTGCCGGGAAGTGGCTGCTGAGGAAACGGTGATAACCTTCGCGCATGCCGTCGTGGCCGCGTGCCACGTCCTCGGCGGTGAACGCGGTTTTCCACATATCAAAAGCCCGCTGGCTTTCGGCGCGCTCCATCTTTTTGTCTTCGCGCGTGGCGGACAGGCCCTGTACCTCCCCGGCGGGACGGTTTACTTCCTCCAGCACGTTGTATTCCCACACGAACGCCCAGGTGGCCTCGGTCATCGGGTCGATGTGCTGCATGCCTTTCCAGCGACCGTTGCGGGCCTTGATACGCTCCGGCTCTGACTCATGCACCAGCTTCACCATGGCGCGCGCCCCGGACTGCACGCGGGTCGTGCGGGGGCGTCGTCGTTGCTCGTACTCTTCCAGCGCGGCTTCCAGATTCCGGCCGCCGGAACGCTCCAGCATGGTCGCCAGTACCCAGGCGTCTTCGATGCCCTGGCAGGCGCCTTGCGCCAGAAAGGGGACCATGGGGTGGGCGGCGTCGCCCATCAGCGTCACTTTGCGATCGGTCCAGCGATCAATCGGATCGCGGTAGAACATGCCGGTGAGAAAGGCGGTGTCGATCTGATCCATCATTTTCTGGGCGCGCGGCTCCAGATCGGCGAACGAGGCGCGTAGCTCGTTGATGTCACCACTTTCGGTCCAGGACTCCCGATGCACCTCGCCGGAGGGCACCGACGCCAGGATGCTGTAGAGATTCTTGGGTCGGATCCAATAGGTGATCAGGGTGCGGCCGGGACCGAACCAGTAGTTGCCACGCTCGTCCAGGTCGATGCCTTCCAGCTTCTCCGCGGGGATCAGCGCCCGCCACATAAGGATATTGGAGAACTGGACGTCGTCTTCGCCAAACAACTGCTTGCGGATCACCGAGTGAATGCCGTCGGCGCCGATCAGCACATCGCCGTGCAGGCTTTCGCCGTTATCCAGTTGTACCGTGACGCCGTTGTCGTCCTGTTCAAAGCCGGTGCTCTGAACGCCCAGACGAAGCGCCTCCGGGGGCAGGGTATCGGCGAGGATTTCGATCAGGTCGGCGCGGTGGATGTTGTACAGCGGGGCGCCCCAGCGTGAGGCGCCCTCGTCACCCAGCGGTGACACGTACAGCAGCTTGCCGTTGCTGATATCGCGCATGTCGAAAGACTTGGGGATCACCGACTTGGCGGCCACCGCCTGCTCCAGGCCCAGCTCGCGCAGAACCACGGAGCCGTTGCTGGCGATCTGGATGCCGGCGCCGATCTCGGAGAGTTGCTGGGCCTGTTCGATGATGGTCGCGTCGATACCCTTATGACGCAGTGCAATGGCGGCGGTCAGGCCGGCGATGCCGGCGCCCACGATCAAAACGTGCATGTGTAGCTCTCCCTTGTTGTTCTGTTCGATGCAGTACGAACGAATGTTCGTACGTAGTGGAGAGCAGTGTTCCCCAACCACTGAACTTCTGTCAACTCTTTTGCCTGTGCGAGCGGGCCTTGTGGGAGCGGGCCCCGCCCGCGAAGGGGAGCGAAGCTCCCACAAGGCCGGCACTCCGCCAGCGATTTCCTACATCCGGAAAAGGTCCTGACCGACAGACCAGGCAGCACGGCCTTGCCATCGTTTGGAGTCCGTACTTGGGCCAATTGTTGTCATTTGACAACAATTGTTTTTTTGTGAGACTCTTCCAAGGACATGCTTCAATGCCCGAACAATGACCCGGCCTGTCGGTGTGGCCGTTTCTGCCGCAACAGTATTTGGTCGACACCTCGAAATGAAGAGGGGCACGCAAAGAGCATCCGGCGATGGGCGGATAACTGCGAGTTCGGCGTGCGGTACTTGGGAGATTCAAGCGATGAATGAATACGAATTCCAGTTGTACTATCAACTTCCGGAAAGTGAACCTGATCCGGAAGCTTGGCTTGATGCTCTGTTCGAAGCCGGTTGCGATGACGCGCTTGTCGGGGTCGCCGTTGCCGGCCATATGGCGCTGGATTTCACCCGGCAAGCCCAGGGCTCGCTGGCGGCGCTACGTTCCGCGATTGACGATGTGGAGCGCGCGATTCCCAAGGGGCGGCTGGTCTGTGTCGGACCTGATCTGCTGAATCTTTCCGGGCTTTCGACATTACTGTCCGAACGTCTTTCGAAAGTCAGTCGTCAGGCGATGAGAAAATACGCGACCGGCGATGTGCGTAGGATCAAAACCCGCTTTCCTCCGGCGCGGGTATCCGGTGCGACACCGCTATGGCATCTCGACGATGTCATCAAGTGGATGAAGCACAACGGCAAATTCGAACCGGAAATGGCCGAACGCGCGGACGTGCTCATCGAACTTTCAGCCGCGATCAGGACACTTAATGCTCTTGACGAGTATGCGGCCAGCCGTGCCGCTTATCCGAACTTGACCGAGCAGGCGCTCGACCTGGCCCGGTCTTGAAGGTAGGAGCAGGCCCCGCCCGCGAAAGCCTTTGCCTTCGTGCGAGCGGGCCCCGCCCGCGAAAGGGAGCGAAGCTCCCGGCAGGATCCCAGAGACCTCTCTACCGGCACGTCCAAAAACGTCTCTGGGATCCCGCCGGCAAGCAAGCTTGCCTTTCGCGGGCAGGGCCCGCTCCCACAAGGCGGGCTCCTGAAGCGAGGTGCATGGTCCGCGCCTACAATTACGCCGCGATTAATGAGAAAATGGCCGGCTTTCGGGCGCATGGCCCTAAATGACTGGCGAGAGGCGGTTTAGTGAGCGAAAAGCGGTGAGCGGAAAACGGATTCTCAGTGTCTTCGGCACCCGACCGGAGGCCATCAAAATGGCGCCGGTGGTCAAGGCACTCGGTGCGGATGCCCGCTTCGAAAGCCGGGTGTGCGTGACCGCCCAGCACCGCGAGATGCTGGATCAGGTGCTGGCGTTGTTCGAGATCACGCCGGATCACGATCTGGACATCATGGCGCCGGGCCAGGACCTCTACGACATCACCACCCGCATCCTGCTGGGGTTGCGTGACGTCATCCGTGCCGAGCAGCCGGACCTGATCCTGGTGCACGGCGATACCACCACCACCCTGGCCGCTTCTCTGGCGGCGTTCTATGAAAAAGTGCCGGTGGGCCATGTGGAAGCGGGCCTGCGTACAGGCAACCTGCAGTCCCCCTGGCCGGAAGAGGCCAACCGCAAACTCACCGGTGTACTCGCCGCGGCTCATTTCGCGCCCACCGCCAGTGCCCGCAAGGCGCTGCTCGCCGAAGGCGTGGATCCGGCGCGTATTGTCACCACCGGCAATACCGTGATCGACGCACTGTTATGGGTGAAGGAACGCCTGGACAGCGATGCCAGTCTGCGCGCCGAGCTGGCGGAACGTTTCCCCTATGGCCTGGCGCGGCCCATGGTGTTGATCACCGGCCACCGGCGGGAAAGCTTCGGCGGTGGCTTCGAGCGTATTTGCCAGGCGGTATCGCGGCTTGCCGAGGCGCACCCGGGCACCGACTTCGTTTATCCGGTGCATCTCAATCCGAACGTGCAGGAACCGGTGAACCGGCTGCTCAGCGGCCGGACCAACGTGCACCTGATCGAGCCGCAGGATTATTTGCCGTTCGTGTGGCTGATGAGCAACGCGACGCTGATCCTCACCGACTCCGGCGGCATCCAGGAAGAGGCGCCGTCCCTGGGCAAGCCGGTGCTGGTGATGCGCGATACCACCGAGCGCCCGGATGCCGTCGAGGCGGGTACCGTCAAACTGGTGGGCACCGCCAGCGACGATATCCACGCCCAGGCACACCGCCTGCTCACCGACCAGGCCGCCTGGGACGCCATGAGCCGCGCCCACAACCCCTACGGCGACGGCCGGGCCTCCCAGCGTATCGCTGATTTTCTTGCGGACGACTCGTGCGACAAACGTTCATAGCGTGAACGTTTGTCGCACTTTTTATTGATACGGAGCGACAAGAACATGGACTTCAACACCGTTTGTGTCGTCGGCCTGGGTTATATCGGCCTGCCTACCGCCGCGGTTTTCGCCGGTCGTCGCAAGAAAGTGATCGGCGTGGACGTGAACCGGGATGCGGTGGATACGATTAACCGGGGCGAGATCCACATCGTCGAGCCGGAGCTGGACATCGCCGTGCATGCGGCGGTGAAACAGGGCTATCTGCATGCCACCACCGAGCCGGAACCGGCGGATGCGTTTCTGATCGCGGTGCCGACGCCGTTCAAGCGGCTGGCGGATCCGGACGCGGTGCCGGAACCGGACTTGAGTTATATCCGCTCGGCGGCCCGGTCCGTGGCGCCGGTGTTAAAAAAAGGCAATCTGGTGATCCTTGAATCCACGTCGCCGGTAGGGGCCACCGAGTCGATGGCGGCCTGGTTGGCGGAGGCACGGCCGGATTTGAGCTTTCCTCAGGACGCCGGCGAGGGCGCGGACATTCGCGTGGCACACTGCCCGGAACGGGTATTGCCCGGCCGCATCATGCATGAATTGATCGAGAATGATCGCATTATCGGCGGCATGACCCCGGTCTGCGCGGAGGCCGCCGCCGAGTTGTACCGCACCTTCGTGCGTGGTGATTGCCTGACCACCACGGCGCGTACCGCCGAGATGGCCAAGCTCACGGAGAATGCCTTTCGTGACGTTAATATCGCGTTCGCCAATGAGCTGTCGATCATCGCGGACCGTCTCGACATTAACGTCTGGGAACTGATCGCCCTGGCCAATCGCCACCCGCGTGTGAATATTTTGCAGCCCGGCCCGGGCGTGGGCGGGCACTGCATCGCCGTGGACCCCTGGTTTATCGTCAGCGAGACCCCGGACCAGGCGCGTCTGATTCGCGCCGCCCGGGAGGTGAACAGCGGCAAGCCCGACTGGGTGGTGGAAAAAATAAAACGGGCGGTGGGTGATTTCCTACAAGCGCACCCGGACAAGCGTGCCGGCGACGTGACCATCGCCTGTTTCGGTCTGGCTTTTAAGCCCGATATTGACGACTTGCGCGAGAGCCCGGCGCTGGATATCGCCACGCGGGTGGCCGTGGAGCACCCCGGTGCGCTGCTGGCGGTGGAGCCCAATATCCGTGCCTTGCCGGAGGCGCTGGCCGGGCAGGGCGCGCGTCTGGCGCAAGCCGGTGAAGCTCTGGAGCAAGCGGATATCGTCGTGGCGCTGGTGGCGCACCGGTCTTTCCGGCGTTTGGACACAGCGGCGCTGGCGACCAAACGGTTGGTGGATGCTTGCGGCCTTTGGAGCCCGGCCACTTCATGATGTGGCGAAATCTGTCCTTTGGGTTGCTGAGCCGGCTGATACAAATTGTCGTGTCGTTTTTCACTATCGGCATGGCAATGAAGGCGATTGGCCTGGACGCCTGGTGGATCGTGGCCACGGCGCTGAGTGTGATCACTTTGCTGCTGATGGTGCAGGCCGCGTCCACCGCCGGCCTTTCCCGCCTGTTAATTGAATATCAGAATAACCCGGCGTCGTTCGGCGCTTTGTACGTAACCGCGATAACGGCGTTCCTTTGCATGGGGTTGGTGGCTTTTGCGTTGGGCGGGCTGTTCTTTCTTCTTTCCAGCTCCCCGATTCGCGATGAGCTGTTGGTGTCGCTGGGTGGCCTGATCTTCACGCTTACCGCTATTCCCAAGTACGCGGCGTTGTACGCCGCGGATCGGCTCGACCTGCAATTCAAGATCCTGATCGTTACCGCTTTGGGCAAGGTTACTCTGATTTCCCTTTTGTACGCCGGCGATATGCTCGGCACTTTCACCTTTTGCACGGTGCTGGCGTTCGAGCAGATGATGATTTATCTGTTGGTGAGCATTCAGTTCACCCGCGTGGTGGAAGCTGAAAAGCGACCCCACGCGGGCCGTTGGTTCTATGTCGAGGAGTTCCGCAAGGCGTTCTCGTTTAATGCCTGGATCAGTGTTAACAGCCTTAGCCAGAGTTTAATAATCACCGCCCCGCAAATTCTGTTGCACGGTGCGGTGGGTAGTCGCTCGCTGTCTTTGTATGGCGTTTTTCTGCAGCTTCATAATTTCAGCCGTGGGTTCGTTGTTTCTCTGAACGCATCAGTGGTGACCCGTTCGTCGCTGGATTACGACGATAACCCGGTGGCTTATCATCGTATGCTAAGCAAAAGTGCCGTTGGCTTGGCCGCGTTTTCGGTGGCCGGTTTTTTGGCCTTTTTGGCGGTGGGTGATTCCGCCTTGCAGCTCTGGTTGGGCCTGAATTTCGACGAACAAACCCTGTTTTTGCTTTCCATGCTGTTGATGACCACTTTGTATGCGTCGTTATCGCTTGTGTTCGGCAATCTCTCGGTGACCAGTAAAAGAGTTAAACCTCCGGCATTGGCCGGGCTGATCGTGGCTGTGGCCGCGGTGGTGGTGCTGATTTTCATGGAGGAGCAGGGTGTCGAGACGCTTCGGCACTACGCCTGTGGCGTGGCGATCTTTCAGGTGGTGTATGTAATGACCAAGAACATCGTGACGTTGCATGTCCTGGGGCCTATTTTGAGCGTGGCCGAAAAAATGAAGCAGCTTGGCATCAATATTCTGGCGTTATCCGTGATGTGCGGTTTTCTGGCGTGGAGGTTTGCGTAACCCATGGCTGAGCAAGGTCCTATGAGCCGGCTGTTGCGTCTTTTCCACACGGTGCGCTATCTGCACTGGCGCCAGATTTGGTTCCGCCTGTATTACCGGATTCGGCCTTTGCGTGTACCCGTGGTGCGCGGCGCCACCCCGCGTGCCGCCGGTCTTCCCCTGACATCCCGCGGCCTGGGTGATCCGGCGACGGAGGACGGTCGCCGCTTCTTTTTCCTGGGAGAGTGGGGGGACGTGGCGACGGCGGCGGATTGGAACGCGCCCCGGTTCACTAAGCTATGGCTTTATAACCTTCATTATTTAAACGATTTGAATGCGGTGGGTGCCGAACACCGGCGTGCACTCAATGCGTCCCTGGTGGACCGCTGGATTGAAGAGAACCCGCCCGGGCATGGCAACGGCTGGGAGCCCTATACGTTGTCGCTGCGGCTGGTGAATCTGGTTAAGTGGCTGGTGTGCCAGGAGAAAGTTGAGGCGCGCTGGCTGGACAGCCTGGCGACTCAGGCAGGGGCGCTTAGCCGCCAGATCGAATGGCCGATTCTTGCCAACCACCTGTTCGCCAACGGCAAGGCGCTGGCGTTCGTGGGGGCTTACTTGTCCGGCCGGCAGGCGGATCGCTGGCTGCGTTTGGGCCTGGCGATTCTGGACCGTGAGATCCCGGAGCAGTTTCTGCCGGACGGCGGCCATTTCGAACGCTCGCCGATGTACCACGATGCCTTGCTGTGGGATCTTTGCGACCTGGTCAATCTCGCCGAACACGCTCAGGCGCCGGCATTGGCGTCGCGCCGGGGCGGGTGGCTGGCGGCGCTTGATCGGGGCCTGGATTGGGCTGCCGGGTTACGGCATCCGGATGGTGACATCGCGTTTTTCAACGATGCCGCTTTCGATGTCGCGCCTTCCTTACCAGCATTGCGGGACTATCGGGCTTCATTGACCGGCGCGCCGGAGATGGCCCCCACCAGCGGTGAGAATATCCGACACTACGCCGACAGCGGCTACGCCGCCGTGGACATGGGCCCGGGGCATCGCGCGTTGCTGGATGTCGCGCCGGTGGGGCCGGACTATCAGCCCGGCCACGCTCACGCCGATACGCTCAGTTTTGAATTGAGTCTGTTCGGGCGCCGTGTGTTGGTGAATTCCGGGACCTCTCAGTACGGTGACGGCGCTGAACGTCTTCGCCAGCGGGGTACCGCCGCTCACAATACTGTGTCGGTGGACGGCCAGGATTCTTCCCAGGTGTGGTCCGGTTTCCGTGTGGCCCGCCGGGCCCGGCCCACGCTGGCCTTTATCGGTGGGGACGGGGAGGGCGCCCGGGTGTGCGCCAGCCACGACGGCTATCGGCGGTTACCGGGTGACAATGTTCACCGGCGTGAGTGGCGGCTGGGGGCCGGTGCGTTGCGTGTGGAGGACAATATCTCCGGGCGGTTCGGGCAGGCTATTGCCCGATTCTATTTGCACCCGCAGGCGCACGCCCGCATCGACGGCGGCACCTTCGTGTTTGATCTGCAGGGCGGTTCAGGTATCACGTCGCCGATTCGCCTGGAATGCCAGGGGGCTGATTCGATCACCCTGGAAACGACAACCTGGCATCCGGCGTTTGGCCGTTCGCTGCCCAATCAGTGTATCGTTGCTGCTTTCTCCGGGGACGCACCCCTGGTAACCGATATCACCTGGCAGGATGACGTAGAGCGGAGGCCTGTTTGAGACTGCTTTTTTTGAGCTTTTATTATCCGCCGGATCTGTCCGCCGGTTCGTTCCGGTCGGTGGCACTGGTGCGGGCCTTGCTCGACCAGTTACCGGAGCATGCCCACATTGATGTGATCACCACTCTGCCGAACCGCTATAGCACCTTCAGTAGTGAGGCGCCGGTGTTGGAGGAGCATCCACGGGTGACGGTGCATCGGGTCGCCCTGCCGGCGCATAAAAGCGGCATGGTGGATCAATCCAAGGGTTTTTTGACCTATGCCCGTGGCGCGGCGGCGTTGTCCAAGGGCAAACATTACGACTTGGTCTATGCCACCTCCGGGCGGCTGCTGAGTGCGTCGCTGGGCGCGCTGTTGGCACGTCGTCACGGGGCGCCGTTGTATCTGGATATCCGCGATATTTTCGTCGACACCATGAAAGATGTGCTGCCGGCCAAGGCGGCCTGGTTGATCAAGCCGTTTCTCGCCGCCCTGGAGCGCTGGACGGTGCGTTCCGCCCGACGAGTGAATCTGGTGTCACCTGGGTTTCTGCCGTATTTTCAAGCACGCTATCCGGGGCGTGAGTGGTCGCTGTTCAGCAACGGCATCGACGAAGAATTTCTTGCGGCCGGCGAACCGGGGGCCGGCCAACCGGCGGCCGGCGAACCGACGCATGCCGACCGTCCTCTGGATGTGGTGTACGCGGGCAATATGGGCGAAGGCCAGGGTCTGCATGCAGTACTGCCGGCGCTGGCACGGCGTTTCCGGGGCCGGCTGCACTTCCGGCTGGTCGGAGACGGTGGTCGCCGGGCGCAACTGGAGCAGGCCTTGGCGGAGGCCGGTTGTGACAATGTGACGCTGCTGGACCCGGTCAACCGCGCTGAGCTGATCGGGTTGTACCAGTCGGCGGATGTATTGTTTCTGCATTTGAACGATTACCCGGCGTTCAAAAAGGTGCTGCCTTCCAAGCTGTTTGAATACGCGGCTCTGGGCAAGCCGGTGTGGGCCGGCGTGGGCGGCTACGCGGCCAGCTTTGTCGAGGAGCACATCGACAACGCTGCTGTCTTTCCCCCTTGTGACGCGGAGGCCGCGGTGCGGGCCTTCGACACCCTGACGCCGGAGACCCGGCCGCGCCCGGAGTTCGTTGCCCGTTTCCGTCGCGATGCGATTATGGAGCGCATGGCCCGGGACGTTCTGATTCTAAAAAAAGAGACGCACTGATGGGCTTTTTGTACTGGCTCCTGCCACTGGTTTTCCTGTGCTCCTTCGTGGGCACCTGGATGCTGCGCCGCTATGCGGTATCGCGCCACCTTCTGGATGTGCCCAACGAACGCAGTTCTCACCAGGTGCCGACCCCGCGAGGCGGCGGTGTCGCCGTGGTGGCGACGTTCCTGGCCGGTTTGCCGGTGCTGGCGGTGATGGGCGCGATATCGTATCACGCGGCTTTGGCGCTATGGGTTTCCGGGGCCGTGGTGGCGGCCATCGGCTGGCTCGATGATCACGGCCATGTGGCGGCCCGGTGGCGCCTGCTCAAGCATTTCGGGGCCGCCGCCTGGCTGCTGTATTGGCTGAATGGTCTGGCGCCGGTGACCCTGTTCGGCTTCTGGATTGACTTCGGCTGGACCGGGCACATCTTCACCGCCTTTTACCTGGTATGGATGCTGAACCTCTATAACTTCATGGACGGCATCGACGGGATCGCCGGTGTGCAAGCGTTGACCGTGGGCCTGGGCTGCGTGTTCATCTACGGCTTGTTGGGCGAGCCCGGGCTGATGGCGCTGCCGTTGCTGTTGTGCGCGTCGGTGGCTGGTTTCCTGGCCTGGAATTTTCCTCCCGCGCGGATCTTCATGGGCGACGCCGGCAGCGGCTTCCTTGGTTTCATGATTGGCGCCCTGTCCTTGCACGCCGCCTGGCCGGTACCGGAAATGCTGTGGAGCTGGCAGATTCTGATGGGCGTGTTCATCATCGACGCCACCTTTACTCTGATCCGCCGTCTCTGTAACGGTGAAAAAGCCCACGAGGCCCACCGCACTCACGCCTACCAGTACGCCTCCCGTTATTACGGTTCCCACCGCGCGGTGACGTTGCGGGTGCTGGCGATCAATGTGCTCTGGCTGTTGCCGTTGGCCACTTTGGTGGCTCTGGAATGGCTGGATGGCCCGTTGGCGGTGTTGATTGCCTACACGCCTCTGATCCTGTTGGCGGTGCGTTTCAACGCCGGGCGACCGGAATCCGAGGTCGGGGAGGGCTAGAGCAAAAAGTTGCTCTGGCCCACGGAGAGCCCCATCATTCGCTCTCGAGTTCAAAAAAGTTACATACCGAGGTGGTAATGTGACCAGTGGCCCATCAAAATGTGGTCGCCCTACACTGGGTGCTGACAAGGACACGTCAACATGGCTTTAAACGCGATGCAGCGTAGTGTTTCGCGGGTGCTTCAATGCAGCCGTTGGCAAAAGCGCGCGATTATGCTGATTTCCGACGCGCTGATGCTGCCGTTGCTGCTTTGGGGTGCGTACGCGTTGCGTTTCAGTACCCTCCAGCCGTCGGTTCAAGACGCCTGGCTGTTTCCTATTGCGGCGCTGACCAGCGTGGCGATGCTGTATGTCTGTGGTTTTTACCGCTCCATCGTGCGTTATCTGGGTTCCGAGGTCGCCTGGTCCATTGTTCTGGGCATGGGCGCCTCGGTGGTCACGCTGGCGGCGACGTCATACATGGTGCCCGCTGAGGTGCCGCGTTCCATTTTTATTATCTACTGGCTGCTTGGCACCCTGTACCTGGGCGCCAGCCGTTTCCTGGCGCGGCGTTTTCTGTTCCGGGTGATGGCCGGCTATTTGAACCGGGAACCGGTGGCGGTGTTCGGGGCCGGCGAGGCCGGTGCGCAATTGGTGGCGGCGTTGCAGTCCGGCCGCGAACTCAACCCGGTGTTGGTGGTGGACGACGATCCCGGCAAGCAGGGTTCACTGTTGTGCGGCGTACCGGTGGTCAACCGCCAGGTGCTACAGGCCAAGGTTAAACAAGGGGCTCTGAAAACGGTGTTGTTGGCGCTGCCGACGCTGCCGCGGCACCGGCGCATGTCGTTGGTGCATTGGCTCGAGCAGTTGGATATTCGCGTGCAGACGGTGCCCACGTTCAATGATATCGCCAGCGGTCGCGCCCGCCTGGACGAGATTCAGGATGTCGCCATTGAGGATCTGTTGGGCCGGGACACAGTGCCGCCCCGGCTGGATCTGTTGAGCCGCTGTATCAGTGGTAAGCATGTTCTGGTAACCGGTGCGGGCGGCTCCATCGGCTCGGAGCTTTGCCGGCAGATCGTCAAGCTGGCGCCCGCCCGGTTGGTGCTTCTTGAGCAGAGCGAGGTGGCCCTCTACGAGATCGAGCGGGAACTGCGCACCCTGGTGACCGGGCACGGCCGTGAAACGACGCTGATCCCGATGCTCGGCTCGGTGGTCAACCGTGGTCATGTGCAGCGGCTGTGCCGCGAGAACCGCATCGACACGCTCTATCACGCGGCGGCCTATAAGCATGTGCCGATCGTCGAGGACAACCCGGCGGCCGGCGTGCGCAATAATATTATCGGCACCCTGGCGGCGGCCGAAGGGGCGCAAGCCGCCGGTGTGAAGCATTTCATTCTGGTTTCCACCGATAAGGCGGTACGGCCCACCAACGTGATGGGCGCCACCAAGCGGTTCGCGGAAATGGTGCTGCAATCGATGGCCGGGCGCGGCGGCGAGACCACTTTTTCCATCGTTCGCTTTGGTAACGTGCTGGGATCATCCGGGTCGGTGGTGCCGCTATTCCGCAACCAGATTCACGGCGGCGGGCCGGTGACGGTGACGCACCCGGATGTGGTGCGCTACTTCATGACCATCCCGGAGGCCTCTCAACTGGTGATTCAGGCCGGCGCGATGGCCAAGGGCGGTGAGGTGTTCGTGCTGGATATGGGCGAGCCAGTGCGGATTCTTGATTTGGCCCAGACCATGATCCGGTTAATGGGCCTGTCGGTGCGTGACGAATCCAACCCGGACGGCGATATCGAGATCGTGTTCAGCGGCTTGCGGCCGGGCGAAAAGCTGTTCGAGGAATTGTTGATCGGTGACGCCAGTGTGCGCACCGAGCACGAAATGATTATGCAGGCCCATGAGGAAACCCTGTCCGATAAGGAGCTGGTGACCGCCCTGGAGGCCTTTCGCGCCGCTTTGGATCGAGGCCAGGGCGATCCATTGAAAGCGTTGTTGCGTGCCTACGTGAATGGCTACCAGCCGCGCGACGATGACGACGAAACTGCGGCCGGCGATCCGGCGGCCGGCGCCCCGGCGGCGTCCCGGCGCGATGCCGTGGAAGGAGGCCGCGTGGGTCTGGGCGTGGCTGCGGAGCAGGTCGCGTCCGGGAAGGGCGCCCATTAAAAAGGGCGCCCTTGGGCGCCCCGGCTCGAAGTGACGGAAGAATAAGGAAAAACGTCACTTGATACATCGCGGTCCGGCCACGTCCTTGTCGTTACCCTCCTTTCCGCGAAGCGCAAGAGCCTGCCAGCATGTGAATCCTGCCTCAACTCACAGCCTGATACTTTCTGTATACCCCCGATAAAAAAGGCGCCCGCTGGGGGCGCCTTGAAGTCACACAAAACAACTGTATGAAACGGTGCTCCGGGGCTTGCGGGAAGGGGGTGAGATTGCCCCGAGGCACGTCTCAAGAGTGCCATTTTGTGATGAGCATCACAATATGAAGTTATAATGCTCTGACAGTCGGCCGCGCAGGCATGAGCAGCGCTGTGGTACTAAGGGCTGATGCGGGCGTGAAGGGTAATAATGGTTGCTGCAATTTGTTAATTATTAAGGCTGAGTTCCCGGTACGCCGATTTTATTGTTTCCCTTTTTTTAATCCAAAATATAATTAAAACTTTTCTTTTTAATGTGTACAGCTTTTGTATCCCTGTGTACCATTTATGATTCTGTGATGGAGTTGGCATCTTAAAAATTTTGTATGCGCTAGGCAATTACATGCTTAAGCCCGGGCGCAGTGTCAGTTCCGCTTAGTGATCTGTACCTGGGGGTATCATGAATTCTTACCATGAAATTGAACGGTTTCAACGAAAAGCCGGCCAACCTGACTTTCCCTTCCGCGATACCGGCGCCCATGCTTTCCAAGAACGGGAAACCGGCTGGAGCCTGATCGATCAGGTGGCCTCCGGAGTCTCCGTGGCGCCGGTACCCGCAGTGGAGCCCGTGGCCGCGGCCACTGTTCACTCCCATCCGGTCACCCGCGAGCCGGCGCCGGACGCCGCCGAGGCACAGGACGCCGCGCTCGACCGTTTCGCGTCGCTGCTGCAGGCGCGCCACCGCCGTGAGGCCGAAGAGGCCCGCGGCGAACCCGTCGATAACAAATCCCTGAAACAATTGCTGCGCCGTATTGCCGCTCCGGACGAGAGTCGGGCCGCTCAGTGCTGATCGCGGTCGCGTCCCCGAAAGGGGGTGTCGGCAAGACAACCTGCGCGGCCCATTTGGCCCACGGCATTGCCGCCTCCGGCTACCGTACCATCGCGGTGGACCTGGACCCTCAAAACAGCCTGCGCTTGCATTTCGGGTTTCCCCTCGGGGAAGCGCGGGGGCTGGCGCGCGGCGGTCTGCCCGCTGGCAGTTGGATGAACCGGGTGCTGGAAGGTGCCGGTGGCGTGGGGGTTTTGCCCTATGGCACCGCCGATGGCGCCGAGCGGCGGTCCCTGGATCGGGCCTTGGAAACGCCGGGTGTTCTGGCCGCCGGTCTGCGCGGTTTGGCGGCGCGCCCGGATACCGTTTTGGTGGTGGACTTGCCGCCAGGCCCTTCGCCGGCGCTGGATGCCGTTTCAGCGCTCGCCGACTTGCGGCTCAGTGTGTTGTTGGCGGATTCCGCCTCGGTGTCGTTGCTGCCCGGCCTCGAGAACGGCTTCTATCCAAGTGGCGTGGCACGCGGCTCCTACCACCGGCTGGTGCTGAATCAGGTGGATATCCGCCGACGGTTGAACCGCGAGATCACCGAGTTTCTTCAAGGTCAGTATCGGGACACTTTACTCGCCACCTTGCATCGGGATGAGGCGGTGCCGGAAGCCGCGGCGCGTCAGGTTTCCGTGTTTGAGTATGCGGAATCGTCCCGCGCCCTGCGGGATATGCGGATTTTGTGCCGTCACTCGTTAGCGCTGTTGCAGGAGAGGGGAACGGCCTGCTTTTCCCCGCATTGGGGAACCGTTTAAGGAAATAATATGAGCAACACCAATACTCGGCCGCCCGTGGGGAGGCGGCTTTTGTTTGTGCTCGCCTGTGTATTGGCGATACCCCCTGTTCTGCTCTTTGTCACCACTCCCATGGATGCGGGCCATCAGGCGTTGCTGGGGGCGGCAAGTGTGCTGTTAATGGCGCTGGTGAACCGCTTCCGGCCTGACTCGCGGCGCATTTCTTTGTGGCTGGTGGCGCTGTCGCTGATCGTGTCGAGCCGCTACATCTGGTGGCGGGCCACGGCGACGCTGCATTTCGAAAGCATACCGGAAGCGGTGCTCGGTTATGGCTTGTTCGCGGCGGAGCTGTACGCTCTGGTGATCCTGTTGCTGGGTTACCTGCAAACGCTGTGGCCGTTGGAACGCAAGCTGGTTCCGCTGCCCGAGGACATGGCGCTGTGGCCCACCGTGGATGTTTATATCCCCACCTATAACGAAAGCCTGGAGGTGGTCAGCGACACCGTTCTGGCTGCCCAGAATCTTTCCTACCCCGCCGACAAGATGCGCATTTACGTGCTCGATGATGGTCGCCGGGAACAGTTCGAGGCATTCGCGAAAAGCGCCGGGGTCGGCTATATCACCCGCCCGGATAACCAGCACGCCAAGGCCGGCAATCTCAACAACGCGCTGCAGCTCACCGATGGTGAACTGATCTGCGTGTTCGACTGCGACCACATCCCCACCGCCGGCTTTCTGCAGGCCACCCTGGGTGGCTTTATCGACGACGAAAAGCTGGCCATGGTGCAAACGCCGCACTACTTCTATTCCCAGGACCCGTTTGAACGCAATCTGGGGGTAGCGGAAGAGCTGCCCCGGGAAGGGGAATTATTTTACGGTCCGGTGCAAAAGGGCAACGACTTCTGGAACGCCACTTTCTTTTGCGGTTCCTGCGCGGTGATTCGCCGCCAGGCGCTGGAAGAGACCGACGGGTTCGCGGTGGAAACCGTTACCGAAGACGCTCATACCGCATTGCGCTTTCAGCGCCGGGGCTGGCGCACCGCGTTCGTCAGCTTACCGCTGGCGGCCGGTCTGGCCACAGAGCGCCTGTCGTTGCATATCGGTCAGCGGGCCCGCTGGGCCAGAGGGATGACGCAGATCCTGCGCATCGATAACCCGTTGTTCGGGCGCGGTCTGAGCCTGGCGCAGCGGCTTTGTTATCTCAACGCCATGCTGCACTTTCAGTTCGCCTTGCCGCGAGTGGTGTTCATCACCGCGCCGCTGGCGTACCTGCTGCTGGGGCAGAACATTATTGCCTCTTCGGCTTCGATGATTTTCGCTTACGCGCTGCCGCACCTGTTCCATGCAATTTGGACCAACTCGCGTATCACCGGCCGGTTTCGCTACACCTTCTGGGGGGAAATCTACGAATCGGTGCTTTGCTTCCACCTGATCAAACCCACGCTGGTCACGTTGTGGGACCCGAAAAAAGGGTCGTTCAATGTCACCGAGAAGGGCGGTTTGCTGGAAAAAAGCTTCTTCGATATCAGCGCGGTGCGGCCGCATCTGGTGGTGGCGTTTCTATTGGCGCTGGGGCTGGGCAGCGGCCTGGTGCGTTTTTATTGGAACGAGTTTTACGGCATCGAGCGGGACGTGATGCTGCTCAATGTGTTCTGGGCCGGTTTTAGCCTGATCACTTTGCTGGCGGCTATCGCCGCCGCCCGCGAGCAGCGCCAGGTACGGAACAACGTGCGTGTACCGCTGCAACTGCCGGCGTCGGTGTATCTCACCGACGGCCATGTGCTGAAAACCCACACCCTGGATGTGTCCCTGGGCGGCGTGCGGCTGGCCAGCCCCGATCAAGCGTCCCTGCACGCCCAGTTGGAAGACGTCGGGGTGGAGGACGTGGAGATTCGCCTCGACGACCTGAGTGTGGTGTTGCCGGCGCGTTTGGTGCGCGCGGACGACAAATACCTGCGTTTGCAGTTCGGGATGATGAATTTGAGCCAACAACGGCAGATGCTGCGCATTGTCATGGGGCGTTATGACGCCTGGCTGCCCGCGCAACCGCACCCCAAGGACCGTCCGCTGCATTCGTTCCGCATTGTCCTGCGGGTGGTGGTGTTGATGTTCTTTGGCCGCTGGTTGGCGCGCGGGCGAAAGGAACGGGAAATCGACGAAACCATGCGTGCCAACCGCCTGTGGCACCGTTTCATGCCGTTGGCGGTGCTGCTGTTGTTTGTATTGCTGGCGCTGATCGCCGTGCGCCCGGCCCTGGCCGCCGATCCGGTGGCAGCGGGCGCCGCCCGCGAAAGGCCGGCAAAGCCGGCCGGCGGCATTCCAGAGACCTCGCAACTACAAACCCGTGGCCACCAGCAAACCCTGACGTTTCGGCAACTCGGCCAAGTGGACGGCTTGACCCTGGCGGGCGCCGAGTCACAGGCCGGCCTGGGATTTTCCGTGGGCCGCGACGAAGTGGTGACGGACGCAGAGATGTATCTGAAGGTCACCTACGGCGATGAGATTCTGCCCGGCACCGGCCGTCTGGTGGTGGAAATCAACGGGGCCCATGTGCAAACGCTGGCGCTGGATCGTGATGCCCAGGAGGCGGAGTTCCGGTTGCCGGTGAATCCGGCCTTGCTGGTGACCAATAACCGCATCAATTTCCGCCTTGCCGGGGTGGCCGACCGGGCTTGCCCCAACCCCTTGGATAAGCGGGTCTGGCTGACCGTGGCGCCGTCCTCGGCGATTGAGTACCGGGCCGACCGGCTGCCGCTGGCCAGCGCCTTGGAGATGCTGCCGGAGCCGTTTTTCGATCTCTCCTCGCAAAGTCGCCTGGACCTGCATCTGGTGGTCCCCGACCAGCCTGACAGCGACGTACTGCGCGCGGCGGCGATCACCGCGTCCTGGTTCGGCGCCCAGGCCCGCTATCGGGGCACCCGCTTTTCGCTGCTCGGTGATGAGATACCCGCCGGTCACGCGATTGTTCTGACCACCGACGATAACCCGGTGTCAGGCCTGGATGTGGGCAGCGGCGGTCAGGTGTCGGTAATTGATAATCCGGTGGACCCGTTTTTCAAGTTGCTGGTGTTGCAGGGCAAGGACGGTGCCGATCTGGTGCGCGCGGCCCGTTACCTGGCGCTGCGCAGCGCCGAGTTGACCGGCCAGCGCCAGCCGGCGCTGGATGTACCCAGCGCGCCCCGCACGTTCAACGATGCGCCGCGCTGGATATCCACCAGGGTGCCGGTGGAACTGGGCAGCCTGGTGCCGGCGGAGCAGTTGCGCACCCAGGGTCTGTATCCGGGAGTGATCGACGTGGGGTTCCGGGCGTCGCCGGACCTGTTTCTGTGGCCCGGTGAAACCGTGCCTTTGAGAGTGCGCTATCGGTTCGCCGAAGGGCCTTGGCTGGACACCGAAAAATCGCGTCTGGATGTGGCGCTGAATGGCCAGTTTCTTAAATCACTGGCGCCGCCCCGTCTTGATTGGTGGGCCAGCATCAAGCGCGAGTTGGGCGCCGCTGAAACCCGCCAGCAGGAGGCGGTCATCGCGGTGCCGCCGGAGCTGATTCACGGCGAAAACCGGCTCACGTTCTACTTCAATCTGCGCTACACCCTCGAAGAAGAATGCGACCCGGTGCTGCCCGGCAACGTGGTCAACCAGATTTACCCGGGTTCCACTCTGGACCTGACCCGTACCCGGCACCTGGCGGTGATGCCGGCGCTGTCCGCGTTCGTGGCCGCCGGCTATCCGTTCTCCGCCTACGCGGATTTAAGCCGCACCGGGCTGGTACTGCCGGCGTCCCCGGATTTACCGACCCTCAACGCCGCCCTGGACCTGATGGCCCGGGTGGGCGCCGCTACCGGGTATCCGGCCCTGGGCGTGGAAGTGGCGCTGGGTGGTGACGGCTTACATCGAATGCGCGACCGGGATTTGTTAGCCGTGCTGCCGGTGGGCGACCCCGCCTTGCCGCGCATGCTGCATGGCGGCCCCTTGAGCCGTGACGACGGGCGTTTACGGGTGCGCACGCCGTCTATTACCGATCGGCTGCGTCATATTGCGCTGGGGGACTGGTTTCTGGAATACGAAGAGGCGGGCATCGCCTTGAGCGGGCAGCGGCAGCCGCGTGCATTGGTCGCCACCCCCTCGGCGTTGAACCGGGACCACTGGCAGGTGCTGATCACCGCCGAGGACTCGGCGCAATTACCCGGCATGGTGGACACCCTGGCCGACAGCGAGATCACCTCGCGGGTGCGCGGTGATTTTCTGCTGTTGGACGCCGACCAGTCCCGTGCCTTCCGGATCAGCCCCAAACGGCTGAGCGGCGAGGTGAACTGGCTGACCCAGTTCCGGTGGGGGTTTGGCAAGCGTCCTTTGCTTCTGTTTTTCCTGGTGTGCGTGATTTTCGCGGTGTTGGTGTCGCTGCTGATGCCGTTACTGAAATGGCGTCAGGCACGGCGTATGGGTGAGTAAGGAAGGTTCCATGAAACGACCGATTGTGGCACTGCCGTTATTACTGTGCGTTGCGGGTTTACCGGCCTGGGCGTTGGCGCAACAAAATACTCCGGCCAGCGACAACGTTGACCAGTCCGGCGAGTCATCGCTGCAGGCGCTGTTTAGTCAGGCCACCTTCTGGCGCGCCAACAACCGCCCGGACCTGGCCCGCGATGCGTTGCAGCGAGTGCTGGCAGTGGAGCCGGGGAACCCCCGGGCGCTGCGTGGGATGGGCGAGCTGGCGCTGGCCGCCGGCGACCGGGAAACCGCGCTGAGCTGGTTGGCGCGCCTGCGTTCGCAAGCGCCCAACAGCGAGGACACTGCCAGTTTGCAGGCCGCGCTGCGCCGCAAACAGATCAGCAACGGCGATTTGATGGAGGCGCGAGCGCTGGCCAAGGCCGGCGACGCCGGTGCCGCCGTGGCGCGCTACGAGGCGCTTTTTAACGGGCAGAGCCCGCCGCCCGATCTGGCGCCGGAGTACTACCAGACCCTGGCCGGGGTGGATGGACGTTGGCGCGAAGCGCGTCAGGGGCTGGAGCAGGTGGTGCGTGATAACCCCAATGACCCGGCCGCCCGTCAGGCGTTGGCGGAGGTGCTCACCTATCGTCAGGTAAGCCGCCAGGATGGTATCGACCGGCTCGCCGAACTGTGGCAACAAAATAATCGTTTACAGGTAATCGCGCCTTGGCGGCAGGCCCTGCTGTGGCTGCCGGAAGAGGGGGAATCGGCGGACGCCCTGCGGCGCTACCTGGCGGTGCGCCCGGATGACGCGGTGGTGCGCGAACGGCTGGAGAACGTACTCAGCGGCGGTGGCGGGGCGGCCTTGGCGAAAGCCTACAAAGACCTGGAAGCCGGCCGGCTCGACACGGCCCGGCGTGGCTTCCAGGCGATCGTGAAGGACGAGCCGGAGAACGCCGAAGCGGTAGCCGGCCTGGGGCTGGTGGATTTGCGACAGGGCCGCTTCCGTACCGCCGAACAACAGCTTGAGCGCGCTATCCGCATGGCGCCGCAACGGCGCGCCGATTGGTCGCCGGCCCGGGAAGACGCGCGTTTTTATGGGCGTCTGGCCAGTGCCCGGGCCCTTAATAAGGCGCAAAAGCACGATCAGGCCCTGCAGGCGGTGATCCCGCTGGCGCGCGCCGGCGGCCGTCGCGGCCGCGACGCCACCTTGTTGCAGGGTGACATCCTGCTCGACCAGGACCGGCCGATGGTGGCGGAAACCGTTTATCGGGGGCTTTTGGACGCCCGCGAGGACGACAGTGAGGCCCGGGTGGGGCTGGTGCGTGCCTTGATGGCCCAGGAGCGCTACGACGAAGCGAATCGCATCTACGCGGAATTGCCGGCCAAGGATCGCATGCGCTACGGCTACTTGCGTGAGCAACAAGGCCAGGTGTTGCGCGAGCGCGCCCAGGCGCTGATCGACTCGGGCCAGGTGTATGCCGGGGAAGCGTTGCTGCATGAAGCGGTGGCGGCGACGCCGGACGATCCCTGGGCGCGGCTGGAGCTGGCCAAGCGAATGCAGGCGCGCGGGCAGAGTGCCCAGGCGGCGGCTTTACTGGAGCCATTGGAAGCCCCCGGCGCGGCGCCGTCTTCGCTGTTGGCGGCGGCCAATTTCGCGGTTGAGCAGCAACGTTGGCGGCATGCCCTGGAGCTGCTGGAACGCTTGCCCGCCGATGCCCGCGATGCGGAAAGCCAGGCGGTGCGGCGTCGTGCCGAGAACGGCGCGCGCATGGCAGAGTTGGCGCGCCTCTTCGATAGCGGTGATCGCTGGCGCATCCAGTCGGAACTGGAGCGCCTGTACGCCAAGCCGCCGGAAACGCCGTCGCAAACCGGGGAGCTGGCCAATTTCCTGGTGGACCGGGGCGAGAGCAGTCTGGCGCTGACCCTGGTGCGCCGGGATCTGGCCAAGGGGCTGGACCGTGGCCAGCCGCGGGATTTCGTGCCCCATGCCATGGTGCTGGGGCGGCTCGGCTATGACCGTGAAGCCGGCGAGCTGCTGCGGGAATTGGAACGCGCCGCCGAGCAACAGCCCGGTTCGCGAACGGCGTTCGCCGAGGCACGCCGGACCCTGGCGGTGGCATCGGTGGATCATGCCCGGTCGGGCGGTGATTTTGCCCGTGCCTACGACGAGGCGGTGATGGCGCTGTCCTCGGATCCGGATAGCGAAGCCCTGGTGCTGGCGTTGGGCCGGGTCTATCAGGAGGGCGGTCTGCACGAGGAGGCCGCCACCACCTACGATTGGCTGCTGGCCCGCCCCGGGCCGCAGTTGCCGGCCCGGCGGGCGGCGGTGGCCAACGCACTGGCCATGGACGATGTCGATCGGGCGGAGCAGTTATTGGAACAGGCGGCGCCGCTGGAAGACGGCGAACTGTTGCTGCTGGCGGCCCGCACGGCGCGTCGCTCCGGTGACAGCCGCAGCGCCCTGGCGCTGGCGGAAAGGGCGGCGGGCGCCCAGTACCGTGACAGCCGGACCGGCGCCCCCGGAGCGCTGGCGCGCAGCGCCAACCCGTTCCGCAAGAGCGCCGGAAAAACGCCGCAAAACCGCTGGCTGGCATTGGCGGAGGGCGGTCGCGAGGCCGCGGGTGTGCGTGCCGACGTTTGGTTGCCCGGCAACGGCGGCCAGCATTGGCAGCCGCCGGTGCGCGACAATAGCGTGGCCGCCGCGCCGGCGTCCGTATCCTCGTCCAGCAGCGGTTACTACCAGCCCGGCGGCGTGGCGTCGAACCGGGCCCAGCCGAGAGTGGCCACGCCGGTGCAGCAAAGCGCCCAGGCCGAAGCGCGCATCGACCGCTTCCGCGAGGACGTTCAGCGGGAGGTGGCGCCGCGTGTGGAAACCGGGCTGGCGCTGCGTAACCGCGATGGTGAATCCGGTCTCAGTGAGCTTACCGAAGTGAGCGGCGAGTTGGCGTTCTCCGGCGTGCCGTTTCGCGGCGGCCGATTCGAAGGCTGGGTCACGCCCACCTTCCTGAACGCCGGCGCGGTGAGCGGTTCCGCCCGCGAGCGCTTCGGCTTCGGGCCGCTGGCCGACGGTACCGCCTCTCTGGCCGGCAACCTGCAGGGGGCCTATGACCTGATCGCCGAGGTGGGGCAAAGCGCCGACCAGTTGGAGGCGGCGCAATCCGACTACGATCAGGCGCAGGCCGACTACAGTGAGGCGCAGGTTGCCTACAACGAGGCGCTTGAAGAATTTAATACCCAGGTGCCGCCGGACCCGGATGATGAGGACGCGGAAGAAGTGGATCTGGTCACCCAGGACGAGCTGGATGCGCTGGAAGCCACGCAGGAAAACCGAAAAACAGCGGTGGACAACAGCGAGAACCAGCGTGACCTGGCGGCGACTCAGTTTGAAAGCGCCACCTCCCGCAATGTGCTTTACGAAGTAGGGGTGGACCTGGACGCACTGTCGGCGGACCAGCGCGCCTTTGTTGACCGTTATCTGGTGGCCAATTTCGGCAGCGCGGATTTCTCGCTGGAGGCCGCGACGCCGGAAGAATACGAGGCCCGTTCGCAGGCGGTGCGTGAATTGATCGGCGGGTTGCAGGCGCGCGCCAACGGCTATGCCCGCGCCGCCGCGGTCAGCAACCAGACCGAAGCGGGCATGGGCGTCGGCTTTGGCTATCAAGGTCGCGCTGTCGCTGCCGATATCGGCAGCACGCCGTTCGGCTTTGAGATTACCAATCTGGTCGGCGGGCTGAGCTGGACACCACGGCTGGGCGAAAACGGTCGCTTTATTGTTGCCGGCGAGCGGCGCGCGGTCACCGACAGCCTGCTCTCCTACGCCGGGGTGGAAGACCCCGCCACCGGTGATCGTTGGGGCGGGGTAACGCGCACCGGTGGGCGCTTGGGCCTGACCTTTGATAATGGCCCCATGGGTTTGTACGGCGACCTGGGTTTTTATCATTACGATGGCCACAACGTGGCCGACAACCAGTCCGTGGAAGCCTCGCTGGGCGGCTACCTGCGGCCGGTGCGCGAGGATGACCGCGAGCTTAAGACCGGTGTCAATGTGCGCTACATGAGCTTCGACGAGAACCTCAGCAAGTTCACCTATGGCCACGGCGGTTACTTCAGCCCGCAGGATTACGTCAGCCTGTCGTTCCCGATTGAATACTCGGAGGACTACCACCGCTGGACCTGGAACGCGCGCTTCGCGCCCGGCTTCCAGAGTTACAGCAGTGAGGCGGCGGCGTTCTTCCCGACCTTGGCCGAGGAGCAGTTCTGGATGGAAATTCTCGCGTCTTCCGGGGTGGTGGACAGCGCCTACTACGCCGCCGAAAGCGAAAGCGGGTTTGGCGTTAATCTGGGCGCGGGCCTGGATTACCGATTGTCGCCGGGCCTCAAGCTGGGCACCCGGGTCGGTTATGACACCTTTGGCGACTACTCGGAAACCAAGGCGTCCGTGAACCTGAATTACACGCTGGAGGAATAATATGGACCGTGATGCGATCACCGCGCGCAGTCTCGCCTACTACCGGGAACGGCAATGCGTGCCGCAGTGGCGCGACTTCCTGTCGATTCTGGTTGGCGAGCTCGGTCAGTTGTCCGGCCGCGAAGAGTCCTTGGAGTTTTTCCGCCATCTAGGGCACCGCCTGGCTGAACGTCTTCCGTTACAGGAACAGGACACGCTGGAAGGGCTGGAGTCGGCGATTAACGATCATTTACGCCGGATCGACTGGGGCTGGTGTTTCTTCTCCGCCCAGCAGAACATGATCACCATCTTGCATGGTGCCTGGCCGGAGCTGGATAAGCGTCCCGGCTGTATATGGCCGTTGGCGATGGCGTCGCTGCTGGAAGGGCTCTATGAGCGCTGGTTGCGGGGGCAGGGCGGTGGCGAGGTCTCGGTCAAGATGTTGGCCGCGGTGCCCGGTGAACCGATGGAATTTTGCTACGGCCGATAAGTCGGCGACTCTGAAGTGGGCAACTTTGAAGATGGAGATGACAATGAGAAGACGGCCATGGACGGTCGGTGGTTGGGCGCGGCGGTGCTTGCCGGTCGCGTTATGCCTGGCGTTGATGGGTGGCTTGTGCGCCGCCGCCGGCGGCAAAGAGCGTTATTCGATTTGGCAGGATTACGCCGCCCGGTTCATCACCGAAGACGGCCGGGTGGTGGATACCGGCAACGGTGATGTCAGTCATACCGAGGGGCAAGGCTGGGCGATGTTGCTGGCTGAAGCTTTTAACGACCGGGCGCGCTTCGACACACTCTGGTCGTGGACGGAAGAACACCTCGACGTGCTCGATGGTGGTTTGTTGGCGTGGCGGTACCAGCCGGAACAAACCCCGCCAGTTCAGGATCTCAACAATGCCAGCGACGGTGATTTGCTGATCGCCTGGGCGTTGCACCGCGCCGCCGATAAATGGCGGGAGCCGGATTATGAGCGCCGTTCGGTTCGGCTTCGCCAGGCCATTCGCCGGCACCTGGTGCGCGAGTACGCTGGTTATACCGTGCTGTTGCCGGCCCGTCAGGGCTTTGAGCATGAAGGTTATGTCACCCTCAATTTGTCCTACTGGGTGATGCCGGCGTTGCGCGAATTCGCCCGGGACGACCCGGCAGGCCCGTGGGAACGTTTGCGGCTGGACGGTGAACGGCTTTTGCGCGCCGCCCGTTTCGGCGCCCACGATCTGCCGCCGGACTGGCTTGTGCTCACCGATAGCGGGGAGCTCCGATTGTCCGATGACTGGCCGCCGCGGTTCGGTTTCGAGGCGATTCGGGTACCGCTGTACATGAGCTGGGCGGGCCGCGGTGATGATGAAGGCCTGGACGCGGTTCGCGCGTATTGGCAATCTCCGGTGGGTGGGCGGCCCCCCGCCTGGGTCGGATTGGCCGGCGGCGACAACGCCGATTACCCGCTATCCCGGGGCGGCCGCGCGGTGCGTTCGCTGTTATTGGGCCTGCCGGGTAAAATGCCGGAACAAATTCGCCCCGAAGACGACTATTACTCTGCGTCTTTATTGATTTTGTCCTGGTTGGCGGCGTTTCTACCGGAATAGGCCGCGGCCCGGGACACCCCACAAGGAGGCAAACGCCCACGTGATTCGTAAAGCAGTGATTCCCGTGGCCGGCTTTGGCACCCGCATGCTGCCGGCGTCCAAATCCATTCCCAAGGAAATGTTGCCGGTGGTGGACCGGCCGGCCATCGCCTATGTGGTGGACGAGGCGGTACGCGCCGGCATCACCGAGATCATTCTGGTCAGCCATGCCAGTAAGAGCGCGGTGGAGAATTATTTCGATGGCCATCCGGAGCTGGAGGCGCAACTGGAGGCCAAGGGCAAGACCGACCTGCTGGAGCAGGTGCGCCGGCCGTTACCGGAGGGCGTGCAGGTGGTGAGTGTGCGCCAGGGCCCGCCGCTGGGCCTGGGCCATGCGGTGCATGCCGCCCATCAATTGGTGGGCGACGAGCCGTTCGTGGTGATTTTGCCGGACGTGCTGGTGGACGCCGGGGATCAGCCGGATGATCTGGCCGCCATGGTGCATCGCTTCGAACACAACGGTGCCGCCCAGATCATGGTGGAGGCGGTGTCCGATGAGCGTGTCGATCAATACGGCATCGCCGAGCTGGACGGCCCGGCACCGGCACCGGGCGGCAGTGCGCCGATGCGCGCGGTGGTGGAAAAACCCAAGCCCGCCGAAGCGCCGTCCAATCTTTCCGTGGTGGGCCGCTACGTGCTGCCCGCCGGCATTATGAACTTGCTGGCCGACACGCCGCCCGGCGCCGGCGGTGAGATTCAGCTTACCGACGCGATCGCCGATCTGATCGCCCGCGAGCCGGTGGAAGCCTACGCCATGCGCGGCCGCACCTTCGACTGCGGCAGCAAAGCCGGCTACCTCGAAGCCATCCTCCACTACGCCGCCAAGGACCCGGCCCTCGCCGAAGTCCTGGCTGGGCCCGCTCCCACAAAGCCTGCTCCGTCAGGCGATGGGAGTAGGGAATAGCCATGCGCATTGATGTGTTCGGCGACACCCTCTGCGCCTCCGTGACCGCCGCCGCGTTGGCGCAAAGTGGCCACGAGGTATGTTGGTTTCTGCCTGAGGGCCGGGTGCTGGACGCGGTCAACGAGGACCGGGTGCCGTATCGGGAGCCCGGCCTGGGCGATTTGCTCGGTGAACAGCGACTCGCCGGACGCCTGCGCTGCGAACCGATGACCCTCAACGGCACCCCGGTGGCGCCGGTGGTGTTTCTGGCGCTGCAGCCCGGCGCCCAGGCGCTGGCGGTGGACATCGCCGACTGGCTGGCGGTCTCCGGAGTGTGCGGTTTGCTGGTTAATCAGAGTGTTTTCCCGGTGGGGACCAGCGAGGCGTTGCAGGTGCGGTTGCACGAGGCGGACAGCCCGGCCCGGGTGGTCGCTTTGCCGGAGACGTTGCAGGAAGGCGTGGCGATCGACAGTTTTCTGCGTCCCCATCACATTCTGCTGGGGTGTGATGACCCGGCGGCGGAAACCCTGATGCGCGAGGTTCTGCGGCCGTTTAACCGGCGCCGCGATGTGATTCATGTGATGGGCCTGCGCGAGGCGGAATTCTCCAAGCTGGCGATCAGCGGCATGCTGGCCACCCGCTTGAGCTACATGAACGATCTGGCGTTGCTGGCGGAACAGCTCGACGTGGATATCGACACCGTGCGCCAGGGTGTGGGGTCGGACCCGCGTATCGGTGAGGCGTATTTATACGCCGGCTGCGGCTTCGGCGGTTCCGGTTTCAGCCGCGACGTGATGAGCCTGACCGACACCCTGCGCAGCAAGGAAGTGAGCGCCAAGTTGCTGGAACAGGTGATGGAGATCAACGAGCGCCAGAAAGAGGTGCTGTTCCGGCGTTTCTGGCGTCATTTCGAAGGTGAAGTGGCGGGCCGCCGCGTGGCGCTATGGGGCGCTGCTTTCAAGCCCGGCTCCGACCGGGTGGATAACGGCCCCGCCCTGAAGCTGATCGAGGCGTTGTGGGCACAGGATGTGCAAGTGCATGTACACGATCCGCTGGCGCTGCCGGAACTGAGTGCCTGGGCGGACGGCCATCCGGATCTGGTGCTGCACGATGATCCCTACCAGGCGGTGGCCGAAGCGGACGCGTTAATGCTGGTGACCGAGTGGAAGCTGTACTGGAGCCCGGACTGGCCGCGTCTGCATGACGCCATGGCCACGCCGCTGATTCTGGATGGCCGCAATATTTACGATCCCGACTATGTGCGCGGTCAGGGGTTGCTGTATCACGGTATTGGCCGGGGTTGACCCGCCGCCGAGCGAGACAAAGAGGAAAGACAGGATGTTGCCCGACCCTTTCAGCGCCGCCGAACGGCCGGTCCGCCAGGCCCTGGCCGATCACGTCGAGCACGCCCGCCATTGGCATTTGGCGGACTTGTTCGCCGCCGACGCGGACCGTTTTGAGACGTTCAGCCAGGAGTGCTGCGGCCTGCTGGTGGACTACAGCAAACAGCGCCTGACCCGGGAAACCCTGGATTTATTATTGGATCTGGCCCGCGCCCGTGGCGTTGAAGGCTGGATTCGCGCCCTGTTCGAAGGCAGCGACGTGAACTGGACCGAGGCGCGTCCGGCGCTGCATTGGCGCCTGCGCGAGCAGGCCGCGGCGGCGCCGGAGGTGCACGACCAACTGGCGCGCATGGAAGACATCGTCAACCAGGTGTTGCTGGGCCAATGGCGAGGTTGCCACGGTGACGCGATTACCGATGTGGTCAACGTCGGTGTGGGTGGCTCCGACCTGGGCCCTTTGATGGCGTCCTACGCGCTCACCGATTTTCGTCCCGAGCAGGGTCGCCGGCCGCATCTGCATTTCGTGTCTTCCATGGACGGCAGCCAGATGGCGCCGTTGTTGGCGGATCTGAACCCGGCGACCACCTTGATCGTGGTCTCCTCGAAGTCGTTCACCACCCTGGATACCCTGGCCAACGCGGAGACCGCCCGTGCCTGGCTGGAGCACGCCTTCCCGGACCAGCAGCGGGCGCTGATGCGCTGCCATTTCGTGGGTGTATCGGCGAATTCAAAAAAGATGAGCGATTGGGGCATTCACCCCTGCAACCAACTGCTGTTCTGGGACTGGGTGGGCGGTCGCTTCTCGCTGTGGTCGGCGATCGGCCTGCCGATCGCGTTGACCGTGGGCATGAACGGTTTCCGCGAACTGCTGGAGGGCGCCCGTGAGATGGACGTGCATTTCAGCCGGACGCCGCTGGCGGCTAACCTGCCGGTGATCCTCGGGCTGGTGGATATCTGGAATATCAACTTTCTCGATATTACCGCCCGGGCGGTGTTGCCCTACGATGGGCGCCTCAAGCACTTTCCCTCCTACCTGGAACAACTGGAAATGGAGTCCAACGGCAAGTCGGTGACCCGTGAGGGCACGCCGGTGGACTATCACACTTGCCCGGTGATCTGGGGTGAGGTGGGCTCCAACGCCCAGCACGCGTTTTACCAGTTGCTGCATCAGGGCACCCAGCCGGTGGCCTGTGACTTCATCGTCGCCGGACGTTATGTGCCGCGTAACGGCGAAGGCGATGGCGGCGAGCACCAGCGGCTGGCCGGGCAGCACCGGCTGACGCTGGCCAACTGCCTGGCCCAGTCGCGGTTGCTGGCGCTGGGCGGCCGCGCTTTGCCCGACGACCAGCACGATCAGCCCGCGTTCAAGCAGTACCGGGGCAACCAGCCCAGCAGCACGTTGATGCTTGATGAACTGTCGCCGCGCCGGTTGGGTGCTTTGGTGGCGTTGTACGAGCACAAGGTGTTCGTGGAATCGGTGCTTTGGGGCATTAATCCGTTTGACCAATGGGGTGTGGAGATGGGCAAGGTGATTGCCCGCGATATGGTGCCGGTGCTGGAATCCGGCGAAGGCCTGGACGGCCTGGACGCCTCCACGCGCGGCCTGGTGCGCCGCGCCCGCTCCTGACCGGGCGAACCCCGCATCGCTCAGCTTTGATCTTGTATTCTGCACCCTGAAACGGGGCGGCGCGGCCGCCCCAGGGCCAACAAGGACGACTATTCATGAGCCAACTCTCCGACTCTCTGTTTCGTGCCTACGACATTCGCGGCATCTTTGAGGACAGCCTGACGCTGGACGCGGCGCGTCTGATCGGCCGCGCCATCGGCTCCGAAGTGCGCCACCAGGGCGGCGACACCCTGGCCCTGGCGCGGGACGGGCGGTTGTCCGGTCCGGCGCTGCTGGATGCGCTGGCCGAAGGCGTGCAGGCCAGCGGCTGCGCGGTGATCGATCTGGGGATGGTGCCGACGCCGGTGTTGTATTTCGCCACCTGGCATTATCCCGGCGTGAACTCCGGAGTGATGGTCACCGGCAGCCACAACCCGCCGGACTACAACGGCTTCAAGATCGTGGTCAACGGCACCACCCTGTCCGGCGACGCCATCCAGGCTTTGAAGCTGCGCGTTCAAAATCAGGATTTCGCCGAAGCCGGCGCCGAGGGGGGCCGCGAACAACGGGACGTGCTGCCCGCCTACCTGGAGGCGCTGGTGACACGCCATTCCGCGCCGCGCCCGCTCAAGGTGGTGGTGGACTGCGGTAACGGCGTGTCCGGCGTGATCGCGCCGCGTGCGTTGAGCGAAATCGGTTATCAGGTGGTGCCCCTGTTCGACGAGGTGGATGGCACTTTCCCCAACCACCATCCCGATCCCGGCGATCCGGAGAACCTGCGGGATCTTATGCGGGTGGTGGCGGAGCAGGGCGCTGACTTGGGCCTGGCCTTCGACGGCGACGGTGATCGCCTGGGGGTGATACTGCCCGACGGCACGGTGATCTACCCGGACATCCTGCTGATGGCGTTGGCCGAGGATCTGGTCGGTCGCCACCCCGGCGCCAAGGTGATCTTTGACGTTAAATGCACCGGCGCGCTGTTCGAGGTGATCCGCGCCGCCGGCGGCGACCCGGAAATGTGGCGCACCGGCCATTCGCTGATCAAAGCGCGCATGAAGGAAACCGGCGCCTTGCTGGCCGGTGAAATGAGTGGCCATATCTTCTTCGGTGAAGACTGGTACGGCTTCGACGACGGCCTGTTGGCGGCGATACGGTTGCTCGGGCTTCTGGGCCGCCAGGAGCAGGACGCGGCGGCCTTCTTCGCCCGCTTCCCGGACCTGTGCACCACCCCGGAAATTCCCATCGAAGTCACCGAAGACAATAAATTCCGCATCGTCGAGTATCTGCAGAACAGCGTTGACTGGGGCGACGGCGAGCGCACCGTGCTTGACGGCATTCGCATGGACTATGAAGACGGTTGGGGCTTGTGCCGCGCCTCTAACACCTCGCCCAAGCTGGTGACCCGCTATGAGGCCCGTGACGAAGACGCACGGGATCGTATCCGTGCCCGCTTCGAAGTGGCGATCCGCGAGGCTATTGCCACGGTGGGCTGAGTGATCGGCACCGTTAAGTACCGGTGCGGCCATTTGAAGAATTGCAAAATCAATCCGGTTTGCGGTGCGGTTCCCGTTCTTTAACGCGGGGACTCGGACAATGGCCTTTTGCCACCGCGAAAGGATTCGATTATGAACATCGCCGTATCCGAGGTTCGGCCCGAAGCCGTGCCCGATGAAGTATTCCGCCGCTACGATGTGCGGGGAGTATACGGCCACACCCTCACTCTGGAGGGGGCGCGCCTGATCGGTCGCGCGGCCAGCGCCGAAGCATGCGACAGTGGCGCCACCCGCGTATTGCTGGGCCGTGACGGCCGGTTGTCTTCGCCGGTGCTGGCGGAGGCGGTCAGCGAGGGGTTGCGGGCCGGCGGTTGCGATGTCATTGATCTGGGTCTGGTGCCGACGCCGGTCCTCTACTTTGCTACCCATCACTACCAGGACGCACGGGCCGGGGTGATGGTAACGGGAAGCCATCATCCGCCGGACTACAACGGCTTCAAGTTCGTGTTACAGGGCAGCGCTCTGGGCGGCACGGGCATGGCCGCCCTGCGCGAACGCGTCAACCAACAGCGTTTCAGCGAGGGCCAGGGCGACTATCACTGCCGGGATGTGCTGCCGGCCTACCTGAACGCCATGCAGCGCCGCCACGAATTGAGCCGGCCGATGAAGGTGGTGGTGGACTGCGGCAACGGCACCGCCGCCGTGGTGGCCCCCGAAGCGTTGATGCTGATGGGCTGTGATGTGGTGCCCTTGTTTCTCGATGTGGACGGCCACTTTCCGAATCACGTGCCGGACCCCGCCGACCCCGACACCCTGCACGATCTGCGAGTGACGGTGCGCGACACCAACGCCGACCTGGGGCTGGCCTTCGACGGCGACGGCGACCGGTTGGGCGTGATACTTCCCGAGGGCGATTTGATCTACCCGGACCTTATGCTGAAAGCCGGCGGCGTTGGCAGCCCGTTGTTTTTCGGCGAAGAGTGCTACGGCTTTGGCGACGCCACCCTGGCCGCCGCCCGCCTGCTCGGCCTGCTCAGCCGCTACCCCGGCCCCGCCGCCGACTTCTTCGCCCACGCGGACCTGTAGCGGGCCCCCCGCGAAAGGCCCGCTCCCACACAAGGCCCGCTCCCACAAGCCGTCTCTACCAGACCGGCCATCAATCCGCCTACAATGGCTCTACATTTGTGACGGCGGAAAGGACAGCTCATGGATACGGTTCTGGTTACCGGCGGTGCCGGTTACATCGGCTCGCACACGGTTTTGCTTCTGCTTGAGGCGGGGCACCAGGTGCTGGTACTGGACAATCTCAGTAACAGTAGCCGCGACGCCCTGGAGCGGGTAGCCACGCTCACCGGCAAGCAAGCCCAATTCGTGGAAGGCGACATCCGCGACGTGGCACTGCTGGACCGGTTGTTCAAAGAGCATCGTATCGGTTCGGTGATTCATTTCGCCGGCCTCAAGGCGGTGGGCGAGTCGGTGGCCCGGCCGTTGGACTACTACGACTGTAACGTGACCGGTTCGCTGAGATTACTGGAGGCGATGGAGCGGGCCGGGGTGCGCCATCTTGTGTTCAGCTCCTCGGCCACGGTTTATGGCGACCCGGCGTCGGTGCCGATCAGTGAAGATTTTCCGCTCAGTGCCACCAACCCTTACGGCGCCACCAAGCTGCACATTGAGGACATGCTGAGGGATCTGTACCGCGCCGACCCGCGCTGGTCGCTGGCGTTGCTGCGCTATTTCAACCCGGCGGGTGCCCATGAAAGCGGGCGCATCGGCGAGGATCCCAACGGCGAACCGAGCAATCTGATGCCCTACATCGCCCAAGTGGCGGTGGGTAAACGGGAGCAACTGCGGGTGTTCGGCGGCGACTACGACACAGCGGACGGTACCGGGGTGCGCGATTACATTCATGTCATGGACCTGGCCGAAGGGCACCTGGCGGCTCTGGAAGCACTCACCGGTGACGGCGGGTTGATCACCACCAATCTGGGCACCGGGCGCGGCTATAGCGTGCTGGAGATGGTGCGCGCCTTCGCCGCCGCGTCCGGTCGTGAGGTGTCCTATCAGATCGTCGAGCGCCGCCCTGGCGACGTGGCCGCCTGTTACGCCGATCCGGCTCACGCCAAGAAGGTGCTGGGTTGGGAGGCGCGGCGCGGCATTGAGGCGATGTGCGTGGACCACTGGCGCTGGCAAAGCGAGAACCCGAACGGTTATCGCGGCTGACGGTGGGAGGGCTTGCCTTTCGCGGGCGGGGCCCGCTCCCACAAGGGCTTCCGGCTTTTGCTGTGAATATTAAACATAAAATAATAATTAAGTTGTGGCTTTGTCACATTGTGACGGGGCCGCGCTGATCCCAAACTGGCTTTGATCCGAATAACAACGGCAGAGCCATGACCACGCCCAAGACGACACGATCCACAACACAGATTCGAACCGTTCAGGACATTGAAGCCCTGGAACGGCAGGCCTATCGGGCGCTGATTCCGTCGCGCAATCTTTATCAGGTGCTGGCGGCGAACGCGGCCCTGCACGGCGACCGCGATGCCCTGACGGTGCTGACCTCGGCGGACCCGGCCCAGCCGGCGGCGACCCGTACCCACGCGGAGCTGCTGACGGACGTGACCCGGGCGGCGAACTTGTTTTCGCGCCTGGGCGCGGAGCGCGGCACGGTGATTTCGATTCTTTCCCGAACCCATCCCGAGGTGCCGGCGTTGATTTGGGGCGCGGAGGTGGCCGGTGTCGCCAACTGTATTAACTACCTGTTGAGCGCCGATGTGATCGCCACGCTGCTGAACGCGGAGCGGGCGGAGATTCTGGTCTGCCCGGGGCCTGATCTGGACGCGGAAATCTGGCATAAAGTGGACGCGATCGTTGCCGCCACGCCGTCGCTGCGCACGGTGCTGGTGATCGGCGATCCGCCCGACGCTTGTGATCCGCGTTATCTGTCGCTGGCCGATCAACTGCGCGCTGTCGACGGCGATCTCCTGACGGCGGCGTTGCCGGGTCCGGACGACCGCGCGGCGCTGTTCCATACCGGCGGCACCACCGGGGTGCCCAAGCTGGTGCCGCAAACCCACGGTAATCAGATTCATGCCGCCTGGTGTTTGAGCCAGATGTTCGATCTTTCGGAGACCGACGTCGGCCTGAACGGGTTCCCGCTATTCCATGTCGGCGGTACCTCGACAGTGGGGCTGAGCGTGTTGGCGGCGGCCGGACATCTGGTGATTTTGACCGCCGACGGCTTTCGCAATCCGGCGGTGGTGAAGAATATCTGGGCGCTGGTGGAGCATTTCGGCGCCACCGTGCTGGGCGGTGTGCCGACCACCATCGGTGCAATCGCGGAGGTGCCCACGGCGGGCCGCGACTTGTCCACGCTACGTTTCGTGCTGACCGGCGGCGCGTCGCTGACCAAGTCGGACGCGCGCCGTTTCGAACAGTGCGCCGGCGTGCCCCTGCTGGAACAGTACGGCATGACCGAGACGGTCGCCGCGATCGCCGCGACGCCGCTGCACGGCGAGCATGTGCGCGGCAGCGTCGGGATGCGCGGTCCGTTCAGCGAATTGAAAGTACGCCAACTGGGCCAGGAAAACGACGGCGTTGATTGCGCGCCCGGCGAGATCGGTTCGGTGCTGATCAAAGGGGCTCAGGTGGTTGCCGGCTATCTGGACCCGGCGCACACCCGGGAAGCGTTCACCGATGACGGTTTTCTGATCACTGGGGATGTGGGTTTCCTGGACGATAACCAGTATTTGCATCTCACCGGCCGGGAAAAAGATCTGATTATCCGCAGCGGTCATAACATCGACCCGCTGGCCATCGAGGAGGTGGCCAACGCCCATCCGGGCGTGCTGATGAGCGCGGCGGTGGGGATGCCGGACCACTACGCCGGTGAAGTGCCGGTGCTGTTTCTTACCGTCAGCGATCCGAGCCACTTTGATCTGCCGTCGTTTCGGGAATACATCAAGGACCACGTCCACGAGCCACCGGCCAAGCCGAAGCATATCTTCGTGATGGATGAAATACCGGTGACCGGAGTCGGCAAGATTTTCAAACCCAAGCTGAGGCAGCTTGCCGCCGAGCACAGTGTTCGCGTGCGGGCGGAACAGTCCAACCGTTGAATCCGATAACAAAAGATCTGGAGCTATAACCATGAAATCAAACAACAAAGTTCTAAAGCTGTTGCGTTCCACTCTGGCCGCGGTGGCACTGACCGCGCCGGTGGCGGTGCTCGCCGAGGACGCCGATAAAGAGGTGATCGAATGGACCCTGCAGGCGCACCTGCCGACCGGCAGCGGCTCGTGGCAGGACAGTGTGGTGGCGGTGAAAGAGAAGCTCTATGAGCGCACCGACGGCCGACTTAACATCAAGCTGCACGCGGCCGGTTCGTTGTTCGGCGCCAAGGAGATTTTTCCGGCGGTGAAACGGGGGGTGATTGAAATCGGCTACACCTCACCGGCGTATCTGATGAGCTATATTCCCACCGCCGGCCTGGCGTTCTCGGTACCGGGCGCGTTTCAGAATGTTTGGGAAGCCCAGTATTTCTGGACGCACCTGGGCTTCGAATCGCTGATTCGTGAAGAGGCCGCGGAAGAGGGCATCGCCTATTTCACCGATAAGCTCTACCCCACCGAGATGGTATTGAAAAAGCCGGTCGATTCCCTGGAAGACTTCAGCAGCCTGAAAATCCGCTCGGCGGGGTTGCTGCAGAGTTTTGTCTCGGAAGTCGGTGCCGCCGCCACCTATGTACCCGGCCCTGAAATCTATCAGGCATTGTCCACCGGCGTGGTCGACGGCGCTCATTGGGGCGCTGCCCAGGAAGCCAACGCGTTAAGCCTCTATGAAGTGGCCAAGTACCATGTTCGCCCGGCTTTGGGCATCGGTGGCGTGGAAGCGTTCATTATCAATCAAAAAGCGCTCGACGCGCTGCCCGATGATATCCGTGAGATCGTGGTGGAAACCCTGGACGAGCATTTCTGGGAACGCACTAACGAGTACCTGTACCAGGAAACACTGATGCTCAAGCAACTGGAAGCCTCCCAGGGCGTGAAGGTGATCGAGCTGCCCCAGGCCGTTCAGGACCGTATGTGGCAGGTCGGTGAAAAGCTGCGTCAGGAAGAGGCCAAGAAGAGTGACCGCGCCGCGGAGGCCGTGGAGCGTTTGGATGGGTTCTTGAGAAAGCTCGGCCGCATCGACTGATCCCCGATAAATCAAGGCCGGCCCTGGTGCCGGCCTCTTTTTCGCGTGCTGTGGAGGCGATGTGACGCTACTGAGGCACTTCTCCCTGTTTATTACCCGCTTGAACCACCGGTTGGGTGTGTTCCTGGTCAGCTATCTGGCGCTGATGATGACGCTGATTCTGCTTTATGAAATCGTCGCTCGATACGTTTTCTCGGCGCCGACCACCTGGGCGCCGGAACTGACTCAGCTTATTTTCGGTGCCTATGTGATGTTGTCCGGGGGGTACCTGCTGGCTCACAAGGGCCACGTCAACGTGGACCTTATCTATAACCGGTTTCCTCCGCGCACCAAAGCGGCGGTGCACATTGTTACCTCGTTTCTGTTTTTCGCCTTTATCAGCGTGTTGTTGCTGGAGGGCTGGGCGATGGCGTCGGATTCCATCGACATGTTGGAGACTTCCAGCTCGGCGTGGAACCCACCGGTATGGCCTTTGAAGCTGACCATTCCGCTTGGCGCCGGCTTGATTTTGCTGCAAGGCCTGGCGTGGATTCTGGCGGATATCAATGTTCTGTTCGGTGGCGAGGACGACGCATGAGTCCGGAAGTGTTAACGGCCCTGTTCTTCGGGTCCCTGCTGTTGTTTGTTTTTCTGGGTGTGCCGCTGGCATTCGTGCTGGGTGGGGTGTCCGCCATCTTTCTTTATTTCACCTGGGGCAGTGATGGTTTCTTTATGGTGTCCAGCCGCGTCTGGAGCACCATGAACAGCTTTACCCTGATTTCCGTGCCGTTGTTCGTGTTGATGGCGCTGATACTGGAACGAACCGGCCTGGCGCAGTCGCTCTATCGCATGATGCATCTGTGGATGGGCGGGCTGCGTGGTGGCCTGGCGATCGGTACGGTGATCATATGCACGGTGTTCGCCGCCATGGTCGGGATCAGCGGCGCGGCGGTGGTGGCGATGGCGGCGGTGGCGCTGCCGGCGATGATCGAACGCGGTTACGATAAGAAAATGGCGTTGGGTTGCATCAACGCCGGCGGCGGTTTGGGTATTCTCATTCCGCCCAGCGTGGTGATGATTATCTATTCGATGAACACCGGCGTGTCCGTGGGCGATCTGTTCGCCGCCGGGATCGTGCCGGGAGTGCTGCTGGCGGTGCTGGTCGCCTTGTACATCGGTATTCGTTGCTTTATTCAACCGGAGTTGGGCCCGGCGTTGGCGAAGTCCGAGCGGGCTGATTGGGGTGAGAAAATCCAGTCGGTGAAAGCGGTGATTCTACCGGTGCTGATCGTGGTGATGGTGCTGGGCTCTATTCTCAGCGGTATCGCCACACCCACGGAAGCCGCCGCCATTGGTGTACTGGGCGCGCTGATCTCGGCCGTGGCGCACGGCACTTTCCGGATCAGCATGTTGCACGAGTCGTTGGTCAAGACTCTGGGTATCAGTGCGATGATTATGTGGATTTTCATTGGCGCCCATGTGTTCTCCACCGCCTACAGCGCCATGGGCGCGCAGGAGCTGATCGAAGGCCTGGTAATGCATATTCCCGGCGGCGCGGTGGGCGCGCTTGTGGTGATGCTGGGCATCGTGTTTCTGATGGGCATGTTTCTCGATCCCATCGGTATCATGCTGATCACCTTGCCGGTGTTCATGCCGATCGTGAATCACTTCGGGTTCGACCCGGTGTGGTTCGGTATTTTGTTCATCATCATGATGGAGGTCGGCTATATGACGCCGCCATTCGGGTTTAACCTTTTCTACCTGAAGGGGGCGTCGCCGGAAGGCGTTACCATGGGCGATATTTACCAGTCGGTGGTGCCCTATGTGCTGGTGATTTTGTTTGGGCTGAGCCTGATCGCACTGATACCGGATCTGGCGCTCTGGCTTCCCGGCGTGCTGTCGTGATGCCCGACTTGTGCTTTTAGGGGGCGGCCCTCAGAGCTTGCAGGCGCAGGGCAAGGTGCACCTCCAGGGACATGTTGTTGTGTTGCCAGTCGCCGATTCGCTCTGAGATGGCCTCCAGGCGGTTGTGGACCGTGTTGACGTGCACACTAAGCGCTTTGGCGGTGGCCCGGGCGTTTTGATGCAGGTCGAGAAAGATACGCAGGGTGGCACACAGGTCCGCATTTCGTTCGCGGTCATGGTCGATCAGCGCGCCGATGGTGGCGTCGAGGAAACGCACTATGTCGGCGGGTTCGCGGTTTGAGAATACTGCGTCGTAGAGGTAGTACTGTTGTTCCTGGATGACCCCGGTCCGCCGGCCCAATTTGTCCGCCACACGCAGTGCTTGACGGGATTGCGTGTAATGTTTCGGTAGCCCCTGGACGTCGCCGATCAGCGGTGATGCGCAGATCAGCGCGGGCAGACCCAGGTCCCGGCTCACTAACTTTTGCACCGACTTGATCGCGGCGGTCGAATCGGTCCCGCTCACCAGCAGCACGATGGTGTCGTTGATCTGGGCGGCCAGTTTTTTGAACGGCCTCAGCCCGGAAAGCAGTCTTTTGGTCAGGTAGTGAAGTTTGGACTTGTCCACGGATATCAGCAGGCAGACAAAGGGTTGCGAGACGTCCAGACCCAGTTTCATCGCGCGGTTCTGTGCCGAGCCGGTTTTCAGTTCCGCGTCTTCAAGCAGCCCTTTCACGGTTTCCTGAATATCCTGCAGACTGGAAGCGGCCTTTTTTTCGTCCAGTAGCGCCAGTACGGCGATGGCCGCGGAGCAATGCTCGAATATCCGGATGCGATCCTCGGAAAGCGGTTCCCGGGTTTCCACCAATAGCGAGCCGATGTGGTCGTCCCCGCTCGACACCGCCATGACGCGCAGTGGATAGCCGGCGTCCCGCTTCACGGGTACGGACTTGCCCCGGTAGCGGCTGTCCTCCACGGCGCTCAGGACGTCCGGAGCGGAGGGGTGCGCAATGTCGTCCGCGACGGTGTCCCACGATGGTCTGGCCGAGCACACCGCCTTCCCGGACGGGTCGAGGAACGCGGCAGGTCCATCCAGCAGTCCGGTAACCAGGGCCACCATGGCCTGCTGGCTGCTGCCTTTGGCGAGTAGGGCGGTGAGCTTCTCGTGGGCGTCGGCGGCGAATTCCAGCACGTCGATTTTGTCCTTGAGATCCCGGTTCGCGCCTTCGGTGTCTTGAATGGCTTTTTGTTTCTGCTGGAAGAATCGGGCGTTGCCGATCGCCACCGAGGCGTGGGCGGAAAGTGCCACCAGGATGGACACTTCCCACGGCTGATGGATCCGTTTGTAACGGTCGGCGACGATAAGGATGCCAATCACCTGTTCGCCGGCCAGGATCGGTGCGGCCACCACCGACACCAGCCCTTCGGCGCGGATCGCCCGATCCACATCGGCATCATGGTCGAAATGAAGGTCACCCAGGTAATCCTGGGTGGTGAACGTGGACTTGGTTTGGCTGACGTGGCCGGCGATACCGGAATGACCTGTTACCGCCATATTCTTGATGTATTCGGTGTGGCCGCCGTCGATGGCCACTAAGCGCGCCACATCGTCTTCCTGCATTGCCAGCCAGGCGAGATCACTGCCTAACAGCTCGCGTCCACGCATTACGATGCCGTTCAGTACCGCATCCAGGTCTTTGAGCTCGGTGAGTGATTTGGCGCTCTCCGATACCGCCCGCAGCGCTTTTTCGTTGAGCCGGTACTGTTCGATGCGCCGGGCCAGATCAATCGATTGGCTGAGGGTGGCCAGCAACGGCTTCTTTTCCAGGGCCGGGATGTCCAGCGTTTCCACTTCGGACACCAGATGAGAGAGCGCCGCCGCGCTCTGGCCCTGTTCCAGCTCCGCGATGATTTGTCGGTAAAACGCACCGATGTCGTCGTTGGATGGGGCGGTCCGTTGTGTCATGCCGTTGTCTCGCCGGATGCTTGCGATGCGTTGATATGCTGGTATGTGACTCTATCACAGTCATGCACAGTGATCGTGTCTTGTTGTGACATTGCTGGCGAGGCCGCTGTGGCCGCTTAATGGGGCCGGTGGTGATCAGACGCAACGGAGACAAAAATGACGGATTCACTGGTACGCGTGGACAATGAGAATGGGGTTTGCTGGATCGTGCTGCACAGCCCATCGACCCTGAATGCGTTGTCCTTGCCGCTGCTGGAGCAACTGGAAGAGGCGGTGCGCCGGGTTGCCGACGACCCGAGTGTGCGTTGCGTGATAGTGACCGGCGAGGGCCGGGCGTTCTCGGCGGGGGGCGATTTGGCGGGCTTCAAGAGCGATATCGATGCTGGCCGCTACAACCGTTTTCTGGTGCGTCTCGAGTATGCGCAGAACGTGTTCAATCTGGTGGAAAGTCTGCCGGTACCGGTGATCGCCGCGGTTAATGGTGTCGCCGTTGCGGGGGGGCTGGAATTATTGCTGTGCTGCGACATTATTTATGCGGCGGACACCGCGAAGATCGGTGACGGCCACGCTAACTATGGCGTGATCCCGGCGGGTGGCGCGTCCACGCGTTTGCCGGTGCGGGTCGGCATCGGGCCGGCCAGCGAAATGTTGTTCTCCGGCGAGTTGTTTTCCGCCGAAGCGCTGATGCAGTGGGGGCTGGTGAATCGCGTCGTCGCCGAGGGCGATCTTCGCGACACGGTGCGTCGGCTGGCGGCAACGATTTCCCGGCGAAGCCCACGCGGGTTGGCGGTGATGAAACAATTGCTCCGACACAATCAGGGGCTGCCGACGGGGCAGGGGTTGCGCGCGGAGATCAGCGCCTTTTCCGCGTACGCCAAGAGCGCGGATTTCCGCGAAGGTCTGGCGGCCTTTGCCGAGAAGCGGGCGCCGGTGTTCGGTGCGGAGGGTCCGTAGGAGCCGGTTCGCTCCCACGGACGGTGTGGGTTCCCGGGGGGTTAATCCTGCAGGGTCAGGAAGATCGGGTTGGAGTAGAACCACAGGTCGTTGTAATTACGTGCGTTGATCGCGTCAAAGCGGGCGGCGTCGTTGGCGAAATCCACTTTCTGATCCGGTAGCGGCTCGCCGGCCTGGGTTTCTCCGGCGGTCTCCACGCTGACATTGGTACCGCGCAAACGCAGGTACTGGTCGCCGGTGACCGTGAGGGTGTGAGTGATTTCGGCAACGCCGTCCTCATCCACGCTCCAGTCATTGCTGGTGAAGCGCGCCAGCACCCGGGTGCTGGGGTTCTCCGCGGACTGGTATTGAGCGGTGCCCGGTTGTGCCGGTTCGCCGACGTCGCCGACGATCAGGTCCACATGGTCGACTACCGGACGGGCGTTAACCAGGTGGCCGCTTTCCAACGGGTACTCGTAGTTGTTGCGCTCGGGGCTGCGGAAGCGAATGGTCACTGTGACCTGTTCGCCTTGCGTGACCGGCAATTCGCCGCCCATTACCGCCTCGGCCTCGTTACCTTTGGCCTGGAACGCCAGCGCGTCGATCAGATCGCCGAACACCCCGAACAGACGACCGCCGCGCAAAGCGGTGAGTAAATCCGACGGCGCACGGGCGTCGTCTTCCAGCCACACATAGGTCTTGGCGTACTCGCCCGGCGCGTAACCGCTGCTGAATCGGCCCTGGGCGGTGGTGAAGTGGTAATCGGAATTGGCCACGGTCCAGATGCGGCGACCTTCGCCCAGCAGTGCGTCCCAAGGGCCGCCCAGCTTGGATACGATGTAGTCGGTGCCGCCGTAGGTGCGGGAGGTCAGGTTGGCGTCGGTGTAGGCCTCCACATAGCCGCCCCGATCCGGCTCCATCTGGTTGCCCACCATGCCTTCGATGCTGAAGAAAATCTCCGGTGCCAGATCGTTCATTTCGCGGAGCTGGGCAGTGGTGTATTTATTCATGTAGCGGTTGGGGTGATTGAGCAGCATGTAGCTGTCCGGGTGGTTGTCGCGCAGCCAGGCCAGCGCTGTCATGGAGTCTTCGTGGGTCTGGTAGGCGCGGGCTTCGTCCTCAAGCGATGCCACCAGTTGCGGGTCGAACAGCGCCGGGTCGCGGTTGGTGAACAAGTACTCGAATTCCGCCACCGCGCGCAGGCTCTCTTCGCCGTAGGGGGTGTCCATGCCGATGCCGATGTTCACGTGGTCGTGGCTGGGCATATCCCACTCCACGGTGGAAAAGACGGTTTTGCCGGCGTAACGGCCGTCGGCCTGAGCCTGCTCTACATAGGGCTTCTCGAAGTCCACCAGACCCTGGGAGAACGGAATGCTGCCGCCCTGTAGCGAGGCGCCGGTGTGGTCCCGGCCGGACAGGCGCAAGTGGTTGGAGAGCGCCATCCAGTCCAGGTCATAGCGTTCGAAACCGTCGTCCAGGACGCTTTCCAGAGAGACCTGGGCGTCGTCGGACTGGTAGGTGTGCACATGCAGATCACCGTAGGTCCAGGCGCCGGTTTGCGCCACCGGCGGCGTTTGCGGGTCGCCGCCGCTCACCGGGTCGTTGTCGCTGTCACCGCCGCAGGCGCTCAGCGCCACGGCGCAGGCCAGCAGCGACCAGCGCAGGCGGCGGGGAAAAGGAAGGTCAGCGCGAAGGTGCATGGATAGCTCTCCAAACGAAAAGGGGCGGACGCCCGAAACTAAGAAGAGAGCACGATAGGGCTGGATTATGACCTTTTGGTGAATCGGGCTGGTGGAGAGGAAGAAGCTGACCTGAGGGTGGGACTTTTGTAGGAGCGGGGCCCGCACGCGAAAGGCCGGCAACGCCGGCCGGCAGGATCCCAGAGGCCGCTCTAACGGCAGCACAGTCAGCGTCTCTGGGATCCTGCCGGGTGGCTGTGGCCACCCTTTCGCGGGCGGGGCCCGCTCCTACGGACTTTTAACAGGCATGGGCTGAATAAAAAAAGGGCCTACCCGATGGGTAGGCCCTTTTTTTATTTGGCTCCGCCTGCTGGGCTCGAACCAGCGACATGCTGATTAACAGTCAGCTGCTCTACCAACTGAGCTAAGGCGGAATAACTTAAGGCGCGTATCTTAGTGTCGCCCCCGGGAGGCGTCAACCTCCCCGGGGGCTGTTTGCTGCTTATTTGCTCAGTGCTTTCTCGATACGGCCGATTGCTTCGGTGAGGGTGTCCATGCCGACCGCGAAGGACAGGCGCAGACAGCCCGGCGCGCCGAAGGCGGAACCGGGCACCAGAGCGACTTCCGCGGTCTCCAGCAGTTGGGCGGCCAGATCGGTACAGCTTTCCACGCCGTCCAGGTCGGCGATAGCGCCGGAGAAGTCCGGGAAGGCGTAAAAGGTGCCGTCACTGGGCGCGCAGGTGACGCCGGGCAGTTTGTTGAGAGCGTCCACCACATAGTCGTGACGTTCCTTGAACGCTTTGACCATGTCGGCCACGCACTGCTGGTCGCCGGACAGAGCCGCTTCGGCGGCGGCCTGGCTGATCGAGGCCGGGTTGGAGGTGCTCTGGCTCTGCACCTTTTTCATGGCGGCGATCAGCTTCTGCGGGCCGGCGGCGTAGCCGATCCGCCAGCCGGTCATGGAGTAGGCCTTGGAGACGCCGTTCATTACCACGGTGCGGTCGTACAAGTCCGGGCAGGCGTTGACGATGTTCACGAACGGCTGGCCGGTCCACAGAATGTGCTCGTACATGTCGTCGGTGGCGACCACGATGTCCGGGTGCTTCTTGAGCACCTCGCCGAGGGCGGCCAGCTCGTCTTTGCTGTACGCCATGCCGGACGGGTTGGACGGGCTGTTGATCACGAACAGGCGGGTTTTCGGCGTGATCGCTTGTTCCAACTGTTGCGGGGTGATCTTGAAGCGGCTGTCCAGATCGGTTTCCAGAATCACCGGTACGCCGCCGGCCACTTTTACCATGTCCGGGTAGCTGACCCAGTAGGGCGCCGGGATGATTGCTTCGTCGCCGTCGTTGAGCAGGGCCAGAGCCATGTTGAAGAAGCTCTGCTTGCCGCCGCTGGATACCAGGATCTGGCCGGCTTCGTAGTTCAGGTCGTTATCGCGCTTGAACTTTTCGATCACGGCCTTCTTGAGGCCGGGAGTGCCGTCCACCGGGGTGTACTTGGTTTTGCCGGCATTAATCGCCTCGATGGCGGCCTGTTTGATATGATCCGGGGTATCGAAGTCCGGCTCGCCCGCACCCAATCCAATGATGTCCTTGCCCTGGGCGCGCAATTCCGCTGCTTTGGAAGTGATCGCCAGAGTGGGGGAAGGTTTGATGCGTTGTACGCGGTCGGAAAGGTTGATATCGGACATGCACTCCTCATCTTTCTAATGAGTTCGGGCCGCGCCAATCGCGCGGGCAGGGGACAGGCAGTCTAACGCATTCGGTGAGGGTCTCCCAGCGGTGGGAGCGGGCCCGGCCCGTAGAAAGGGCGACTTGTGCGAGCGGGCCTCGCCCGCGAAAGGCAAGCTTTGCTTGCCGGTGGGATTCCAGGGACGTTTGTGGTGTCTGCTGTTTAGAGGCCTCTGGTATCCTGCCGGCCGGTTGCACCGGCCTTTCGCGGGCGAGGCCCGCTCGCACAGGGCGGTCTTTCGCGGGCGGGCCCGCTCACAAGCTGGCTTTCGCGGGCTCGGCCCGCTGCCACAGTCCCTTCAGGGCAACATTGGAACAGGACGGAAAATGTCAGATAGCGCGTTCAAGTTGCATTCCGAGTATCAGCCGGCGGGCGACCAGCCCACCGCGATCACCGGTCTGATCGAAGGCATTGGTGACGGCCTGGGCCACCAGACGCTGTTAGGTGTGACCGGTTCCGGTAAGACCTTCACCATGGCCAACGTGATCCAGGAGATTCAGCGCCCCACCATTATTCTGGCGCCCAACAAGACTCTGGCGGCCCAGCTCTATGGCGAGTTCAAGGAGTTCTTCCCGGAGAACGCGGTGGAGTACTTCGTTTCCTACTACGATTACTACCAGCCGGAAGCCTATGTGCCGAGTTCGGATACCTTCATCGAGAAGGACGCTTCGGTGAACGAGCACATCGAGCAGATGCGGTTGTCCGCTACCAAGGCAATTCTGGAGCGCCGCGATACCATCATCGTGGCCACGGTGTCGGCGATTTACGGTCTCGGCGATCCAGCCAGCTATCACGCCATGGTGCTGCATCTGGTGCGCGGCGACCACATTGACCAGCGCGATCTGCTGCGCCGGCTGGCGGAGCTGCAGTACACCCGCAACGAGATGGATTTCCGCCGCGCCACCTACCGGGTGCGTGGCGACGTGATCGACATTTTCCCCGCCGAGGAAGAGAAAGAGGCGGTGCGCATCGAGCTGTTCGACGATGAGATCGAGGACATCAGCATCTTCGATCCGCTCACCGGCGAGGTGATCAAGCGTGTGGGGCGCATCACCATCTATCCCAAGAGTCACTACGTCACGCCGCGGGATACGGTGCTGGCGGCCATCGAGATGATCAAAGTGGAGCTGGAAGACCGTCTCAAGCATCTCAAGGAGAACAACCAACTGGTGGAGGCCCAGCGTCTGGAGCAGCGCACCCGCTTCGACATCGAGATGCTTCAGGAGCTGGGTTACTGCAATGGCGTGGAGAACTATTCCCGTCTGTTCTCCGGACGGCAGCCCGGCGAGGCGCCGCCGACCTTATTCGACTACATGCCTGAAGACGCGCTGCTGATCGTTGACGAATCCCACGTCACCATCCCGCAGCTCGGCGGCATGTACAAAGGCGACCGCTCGCGCAAGGAAACCCTGGTGTCGTTCGGTTTCCGGCTGCCCTCGGCGATGGACAACCGGCCGCTGAAGTTCGAGGAATGGGAACGTCTGGCGCCGCAAATGGTGTTTGTATCCGCCACTCCTGGCCCCTACGAGCAGAAACACGCCGGCCAGGTGGTGGAGCAGGTGGTGCGGCCTACCGGTCTGATCGACCCGGCCCTGGAGGTGCGGCCCGCCGGCAGCCAGGTGGACGATCTGCTTGGCGAAGTGCGCGAATGCGTGGAGAAAGAAGAGCGCGTACTGGTCACCACCCTGACCAAACGCATGGCCGAAGACTTGACCGAGTACCTCAACGAGAATGGTGTCAGGGTGCGTTACCTGCACTCGGACATCGACACCGTGGAGCGGGTAGAGATCATTCGCGATCTGCGGCTGGGTAAATTCGACGTGCTGGTGGGCATTAACCTGCTGCGCGAAGGCCTGGATATGCCCGAGGTGGCGTTGGTGGCGATCCTGGACGCGGACAAGGAAGGCTTCCTGCGCTCTGACCGGGCATTAATTCAGACCATAGGGCGCGCCGCCCGTAACCTCAACGGCCGGGCGATCCTGTACGGCGACAAGATCACCGGCTCCATGCGCCGGGCCATCGACGAAACCGATCGCCGCCGCGAGAAGCAGGTGCAGCACAACAAGGAACAGGGCATTACGCCACAGGGCCTGAAGAAAATGGTCCGCGACATCATGGACGGTGCCTACACCACTGGCGCCGGTCAGCCGGAGCGCAAGCGCACCCGTAAGGTGGCCGAGGACAAGGCGCCCTATGTGGCCCGCTCACCGGCGCAGGTGGCCAAGGACATCGAGAAGCTGGAAGCGGAGATGATGCAGCACGCCAAGAACCTGGAGTTCGAGCAGGCGGCGGCGGTTCGCGACCGTATTCATCAGCTCCGTGAAGAAGGCTTCATGCGTTGAGAGGCGCGCGCAGACGTTGACGAACCTCCCGGGGAATGACTTACTGTAAACTGTTAACAATAAGTCATTCGAGAATAACACCGGGATGGGACTATGACCGAAGCACCCCTGGACCTGGAACTGCTTACCTTGCCGGAACAAATCGCGGTAAGGCTGGGCCGGGAGATCGTGGACGGCCGCTATGAAGTGGGGGCCCGCCTTTCCGAGCCGCAACTGGCGGAGCGCTTCGGGGTCAGCCGCGGCCCGATCCGTGACGCGCTGCATCAACTGGACGTGCATGGTTTCGTCGACCAGCGGCCCCGGCTCGGCGCCCGCGTCAGTCAACTGTCACGCTACGAGCTTCAGCAGCTCGCTGAAATCAAGGGGCGTCTGTTGTGCCTGGTGACCCGCTATGCCGCCTGTAACGTGACGGAGGACCATCTCGAGGTGCTTCACGAAGGGTTGATCTCGCTGGAGAAGGCGATTGACACCCAGCCGGTGAACATCGTCGATTTTTTCGCTCAGACCCGCGGCCTGTGGCGGGTGATCCACCGAGCCGCCGATGCCAAACGTATTTCGTCGATCAACGATTTTGTCATGGGCTCGGCGATTTGGCAGATGGTCTTCTGGGACAAGATGCAGAAGTCGCTGGTGGCGGTCCCAGGCCAAGAATTGCTGCGGGGTTGGCAGGAGCTGGTGCGGGCGATCGAGGCGCGCGATCCGGATCTGGCCGAGCAGCGCGTGGAAATCCTGATGAAACGGCTATGGGCCATGTTCAGCGACGTGCTTCGCCCTTAGGCTAACCTCAATCCCAGGCAAACCCGTGTAACCCACGCAAAGAGGTCTCCGTGTCCCAAGTCACCGCCGCCTTCGATTACCTCAAGCAGGGCCTGTCCCTGGCGAAAAGCCGTGGCCTGCGCGCCTATGTAATCATCCCGATGATCTTCAACGTGCTGGTCTTCGGTGGCCTCTACTACTTCTTCGGCCAGTGGATCGGCGGCTGGGTCTCCGGCCTCGCCGCCGGCTGGGAATTCAGTGGCGGCTGGAGTTTCCTGAATCCGGCGGTGGACTTCGTGGTGGGCGCCGCCGTGGTGTTGGTGTGGATCGTGCTGTTGGGGCTGTTCGCCAGCGTTTTCACCCTCGGCGTGCAACTGATCGCCGCGCCCTTCATGGGGTTCCTGGCGGAGAAAGTGGATGTCCGGGTCACTGGGCGGCCGATGCCGGACGAATCGATCCCCGCCATGACCGTGCGCGTGTTCAAGCGGGAACTGCGTAAAACCTGGTATTGGTTGTGGCGGGCGGTACTGATTCTGTTCGTGGTGTTGGTGATCTACTTCATTCCGGTGGTCAACGTACTCGCCTCCACGGTCTGGTTCCTGTGGTCGGGCTGGCTGATGGGCATGCAGTACATCGACTACGCCGCCGACAACCGCCAGGTGCCCTTCACCGTGATGCTGGAACGTCTCAAGACCAAACGCTGGATGGTGCTCACCTTCGGCTCCGTGGTGCTGGGTTTGACCATGCTGCCTTTGGTGAACCTGTTCATCATGCCGGTGGCCGTGATCGCCGGCACCCTGATCTGGGTGCATGAGCTGGCCGACGACGCCTAGCGCGAACAGGCGCGTAGGAGCGGCTTGTGGGAGCGGGCCCAGCCCGCGAAAGGGTGGCTTTCAGCCACCCGGCAGGATCCCAGAGACCTTTCTAGCGGCAGCACAATCAGCGTCTCTGGTATCCCGCCGGCCGGCTTTGCCGGCCTTTCGCGGGCGAGGCCCGCTCCCACAAGGCCTGTTTCTACAGCGCCCTTACCCTTAGCGAGCGGCCCTTGATCTTGCCTTGGCTTAAACGCTGCAGGGCCTTATCGGCAATCGCCCGCTCCACCGCTACATAAGCCTGGTTATCGAACAGCGTGATCTTGCCCACCTGGGCGCCGGGCAGGCCGGCGTCGCCGGTGAGCGCGCCGAGAATATCCCCCGGGCGCAGCTTCTGCTTGCGGCCGGCGGCGATGCACAGCGTCGCCATGGGCGCCTGCAGTGGGCTACGGTCCACGTGCGGGCGCACCTCGTCCAGCGGCAGCCACTGAATCGCGCCTTTCTGCTGATCCTCGATGGCCAGGGCACGGCGCATCTCCTTGGGCGCCACCAGGCTCACCGCCAGGCCCTTTTCACCGGCCCGCCCGGTGCGACCGATGCGGTGAATATGCGTCTCCGGATCTCGGCCCAGCTCCACATTAAGCACCAGATCCAGCGACGCGATATCCAGCCCGCGCGCCGCCACGTCCGTGGCCACCAGCACAGAGAGGCTGCGATTGGCGAACATGCCCAGCACCTGGTCCCGGTCGCGCTGATCCAGATCGCCGTTCAGCGCCATCGCGGAGACGCCCTTGGCGGCGAGATGGTCCGCCACCTCCTGACATTGCTGCTTGGTAAAGCAGAACGCCACGCAGGACGTGGGGCGCAGGCTGTAGAGCAGCCGCGTCACCGCCTCTAGCCGGGTCTCCGGCGTCACCTCGTAGAAGCGCTGCTCGATCTGCTGGTCGTCATGTTGCGTCGCCACCTCAATCCGCGCTGGGTCGCGCAAGAAGCGCCCGGCCATATCTTCGATGCCGGCCGGGTAGGTGGCCGAGAACAACAGCGTCTGACGGCGCGTCGGCGTTTGCCCGATGATCTCCGCGATGCTGTCCACGAAGCCCATGTCCAGCATGCGGTCCGCCTCGTCCAGCACCAGCGTGTTCAGCCCGTCCAGCGACAGCGTGCCCTTACTAAGGTGCTTCTGCACCCGCCCCGGCGTACCCACGATTACCTGGGCGCCGTGCTCCAGCGAGCCGATTTGCGGCCCCATTGGCACGCCACCGCACAGCGTCAGCACTTTCACGTTGTCCGAGCCCCGCGCCAGCCGGCGCAGGTCCTTCGCCACCTGATCCGCCAGCTCGCGGGTGGGGCAGAGCACCAGCGCCTGACAGCCGAAGAAGCGCGGGTTCAACGGGTGCAGCAAGCCCAGACCGAACGCCGCCGTCTTCCCGGAGCCGGTCTTGGCCTGGGCGATCACATCCCGGCCCTGAAGAATCAGCGGCAGGCTCTGCGCCTGAATCGGCGTCATCTCGGTAAAGCCCAGCGACGCCAGGGTCGCCAGCGTGGGTGCGGCAAGGGGGAGGGAAGCGAAGTCGGTATCGGTCACGGATGGGCCTGCTGTGGGGAAAAGCGCGCAGTGTAGCACTCGGCCTGAAGCTCAGGCGACAGAGCGCTTTGATAGGGAGCTGCGTTGACCAGCCGGTCGTCGCCTGATTCATGCCGGTGGTCCGTCCAACGGGCAACGCAGGTAAATTTCTTGTGAAGGTAAGCTATTGAAAAGGAAAAACTAATCATGATTGCTGTAAGAAAATACTTACACCACCACTAAGTGATGTAAGAAAACGGCTTTGTATCGATAACTGGGAGTCTGATAAATATGTTCCAAAGTTTCAGGGCTATATGCCAAAACTCAGGGCGAAGAAATTTTAAGAACCCTAATGACAAAAAAAAATTTTCGATGGGGGTTTTATGATTAGAAATTTATTAATTTTTATAACTTTATCTTTTGCTTGTCAGGGTGTCTTGGGGGCCAATACATGGGCCATCAGCAACGTCAAAATTGTTGAAGTTCTGATCTACAATGATCATGGCTATAATGTAATCACTGTTGTCTTTACGCCTCAGTCCCCGCTGGATACTGGTTGCCTGCCCACCGATACACACAATATGGCAAGCACCTACACGCAAAACAACATCAATTCGACGTCTCAGACTTGGATATCGCTCTTGCTAGCCGCGCAAGCCCAGCAATTTGATGTGGACCTTTTAGTCAACCTATCTAATTGCAGCACACAAGCTGTTTGGGATGAATTCGGAAGCCCCACGGGGCTCGGCGCATCTTTCCATGGCGTTAGGGCTGCCAGGGATAATTAGAAGTTTCTAAATGGTATATATGTATTAGGCAATTCTGCGGTCGTTGCGATGGATGCAACCTGAGAGATGGCGAATTGTGGCAACAGCGCTGGGTGGGAGACTTTGCAGCGCTGTCTGATCTGCGCCTAATTGTAAACAGAATTAACGTTTTTTCAATAATAACGTAGTTGTCATTTGGAAGAATGCAAGTCTGGGAAAAAGGAATATTCATGAGATTTTTTATTGCTGTTTTGCTTCTGTTTTCGTCTTCGGCGACATGGTCTAACCCGGTTTGGCTTGAGCAAGAGCTGTTAGTCGAGGACGTACTGGTGTACTCCCAGAGTGGATATAGCGTTATGAGTATAAAATTCTTATCCGAAGAGCCATTAAACGCGGGTTGCGCCCCTACTGATACGCATAAAATGCTTAGCTATTGGTATAAAGGTGACTTCAATGGGGCTATGCGTAGCCGGATATCGACCCTTCTTTCGGCGCAGGCGCAACAATTTCCGATAAGAGTACTTGCTGATCTTAGTCAGTGTAACACAAGCCAAGGTTGGAATGCATATGGCGCTCCGATCGGTTTAGGAGTGCCATTTTATGGCGTTAGAGTTATTAAATGAGATGTTTTCTTTTAGTGTTTTATTGAATGCTTTTGATTTTATAACGTCTGAATTTGTTGGTGCGTAGAAAGCGAATTTTATAAAATTTTCTCTGCGCCGGGGGTGGGTATGATTTTTAAGGTAATTGCTAGGACCCTGATGGCCTGCGCTTGCATATTAGTTAACCAGGCAATTGGTTCGGATTTTGGTAAGACGCTCAAAGATAGTTATAAGGTTTACCATCAGGACATTTCTAGTGTCGAATTTGGCTTGGATGGTATTCCCGACATCTTACTTCAGGGGGTACCGAACCATGTGCTGCTTGGGGTCGGGGTTGTATTCCCGGTCCCGGTCGCTAGCGGTTATGCCACGATCCTTTTCTGCGGGACTTCGTCCGGCGAGTTCGTTGCGTGTACCTTATCCCCCACCGCAGAACTGCCTGCTGACCCAACCGACGATTTTGAGTTGATGATTGGTGATTTCGACGGCGACGGCGAAATTGACATATTTCTGCATTCAAAAGTAGCATCTAAAAACAGTGTTCATTTAAAGAATAACGGCAATGGCGGCTTTGATATCGAAGACCAGTTCACGCATATCGGAGACCACGCTGTATCCGGAAACCCTAACATCACGGTAACCGATAATATCGGCGCTGATGGTGCCGAAATCGTTATCGATGATGAATTTTACTCCGAAGCACAGGGGGGAGACTTTAACGAGCCGCGTCGCATCAACCTCCTTTATTCCTTGGTTGGCGCCTCCCAATCCAGCTTTTCGGTCAGTAAAGGCCAAGCGCAATTCTCGATACCTATTCAGGTGGCTAGTGGCGGTGCGGGCGTAACACCCAGTGTGTCACTGAGTTACTCCAGTAACGGTAACTACGGTCAAGCTGGCATGGGGTTCCAGATATCCGGTTTGTCGTCAATTAGGCGCTGTGGCCGTAACAATCTTCAAGACGGTTATGTTCAAGCGGCGAACGGCTCAAGTGAAGCTCTGGCTTGCTTGGATGGTAGCAGACTGGTTTTAGTCAGCGGGACCTATTGGCAAAGCGGCTCAGAATACCGGCTGGAGCAAGAAGATAGCTCTCGAACCGTTTTTGAGGATGGTGGTTTCACCCTGTATAAGAAAGACGGTGACATTTATCGGTATGGTCCGTCCGAGAATTCGCGAGTGTCTGGCCTTAAGAACGATGAGGCCACCGCGATCTGGGCGCTAGAGTCAGTGTCTGATCGATTGGGTTACGGATACCGGATCCAGTACTTACCAGAAAGGGCCGCAGTTTACCCCGAATTTATTGAATACACTGTCGAGATTGGCGGCGCACCGGCCGGTCACGCTGTTGTTGATTTTATCTACGAGGCTGATCCGTATAGCCAATCCACGTCAGTGCTTGGCAAGCGTATTGATCTAGGCCTTCGTCTGAGCGGCATACGAAGTCGCTCCGGCCAGTCCACTTTCCGAGAATATCATTTCTTCTATGATACGAATCCGGTTACGCGTCGGTCTTTGATGTCCAGTTATGCTGAGTGTGATCACGGTAATCGATGCTTTCAGCCGACGGAACTCACGTGGCAAAATGGTGGGCCTGTAAGTTTTGCTAGTGGCCAGTACATAAAATTTCCTGCTGGTCCTGAGCCGATATTCCAGGAGGGCCTGCCTACAAGCGGCTTTAATCGCTGGGCGGACATTAATAAAGACAAAATTGATGATTATTGTCGTATATCCACCACTAATGGGCCTAATTCAAGCTTAGACATTCTTTGCTACCTTAATGACGGAAATGGTAATTTCTTTAACCCGATTAACATCGAGACAGGCCTTTACGGTAAAAATAGAGGGCCACAACCGCCATCCGGCAACTATCTTGTCAATTGGAACGTTGATCCGGCTTGGCGTGATGTTAATAACGATGGTTACATCGACTATTGTTATTCTGTGCCGCTTGGAGCGCCAGGTACCTGGAACTACGACGGTACAGATAGATTGAAATGCCACTTGAATGACGGCGCACCAGTGCCGTCTTTCGAGACTGTGGTTAGTTTTGATATTGATCGCCCGGCGTCGATTCAGGACATAGTCGGCCGCTCTTGGGTTGACTTCAACGCGGATGGAAACCTCGACTACTGCTTTTCTTATGAAATAGAGAGTGGCGAAAAGTATGTGACTTGCGCACTAAAAGATTCGAGTTCGTTTACTTTCGAAGATCGCTTTTTTGTTCAAAAAATAGAACGTATAGGTGGATTTTGGTCGGACGTCTCGGGTGATCGTCTGCCCGACTTTTGCCGTACAAAAAAAGATAAAATTGTTTGTGACATCAACGATAATGGTCAGAATTTGACGGCTGGACGGTGGTCTAAATCCGGATCGCATTTGGCTAGTCGGTCCGAGCCTTCTTTCCCCTACGCAGGCAGCACAACCAAGTACTTTAGTGCTCGCTTCTTCGACTTTTCTGGAAATGGCTACTCGGATTACTGCCGTATCTATATGGACCATTTCGGAGGGGATGACGGCTATCGAGCCAGATGTCTGGAGTCTACAGGCAGTGGCTGGGCCGATGAAATCGAGTCACCTTTTATGCCGGTTGTTCAGGGTTCGGGCTATGACTATGAATCCATGGCTGAAGCAACTCAGTTCATGGACGTAAACGCTGACGGCCTAATGGATTGGTGTGCAGAGGTCGACTCCGAGCTGAATTGCATGCTTTCGACGCCTGACGGTTTTGGCGAAACTGTTGTTACTTACGTTCTACCTCATCTTGGAGGCATATCTGGCCTGAGGAATCTAAGAGAAGTTAACAGGGGCTGGGCTGACGCTGACGGTGACGGTAAGGTAAGTTATTGCGCGCTATACTGGAAAGATATTTATCCTCGCAATCGCGGCATGGCTTGCTTCGATTCCGGCTCTCTGAAAAACCACGATTATCTTGTGGGTGTCACCAATGGCCTGGGTCTGTCCTACGAGGTTGAATACAAAGATATCGCCGATCCCTCGGTCTATTCCTACGATACAGGCGCAGGGCCCCATGGCGAAATTTACGCCGCATCGGGCGTTAACGTTGTCTCTCGTCTGTTGGTATCGAATGGTATCGGTAGTTTCAACGAAGAGACTTATTACTACGAGGATTATGGCTATCTTGAGGGCGAGGTCGGTGGCCTTGGTTTTCGATACATCGAGACAACCTCTGAGGATGGCAAAAGGATTAATGAAGCCTGGTATCTGCATGAGCCTTACTTGCACCAGACTGGTCACCTTGAGTCCAGCCAGACCAGCTATCTGACTGATAGCGGCTCATTACAGGTCATCTCCGAGCAAGCGAATACCTGGGAAACCGTGCTTTATAGTGGAGCCGGTTTTAATGTGGACGGCTACGACGGCAGTATCTGGAACGGTGATGACACCATGTCACTGCGCTACCGTGTTCAACAGGTGGAAAACGAATCCACCAGCCATGACCTGAACGGCGCCTTTAAACAATCAGTTGTATCCACTAATACCTACGATGCTTTCGGCAATCTTATTGGGACAACGGTAACCACGTCCGGCCCCCAGCAAACCTTCACGAAGACAGTCACCAGTCAGTTCGATGACTACCTGGACGATTGGATACTGGGACGAATCTCGCGATCCACAGTGACCCAGTCAGGCAGCTACAACGGAGTTGCTGTCCCGGCCATAACAAAAACCTCGGAATGGGAATACTACTCGGCGTCCCAATCGCAGTTCGGCGGGATGGTGAAGAAAGAGATTATTGAGCCGGATCAACCCGAGCTACGTAAGGAGAAAAGCTACACCTACAACGCCTTTGGCTTGAAGGAATCGGTTACCACTTCCGTTCCAGGCAGCCCTCCGCGCTCGGTTCAATTCGGGTACGATCCGAGAGGTCGTTTCCAGACCAGCATGACCAATGATCTCGGTCACCAGGTGACCTACAGCTACGATGAGGTGACGGGTGCGAAGCTCACGCAGCAAGATCCCAACGGGCTTGTGTCTTCCTGGGAGTACGACTCCGTCGGCAGGGTGGTGCGCGAACAGTCGCCGGGAGGCCAGGCCACCGAGGTACGGCTCGCCAGTTGTGTGTCCGGCTGCCCCGCACACGCTACCTATTACTCCGAAACCTGGACGACATCGGTTAGCGGTGCCGTCATATCGCCGAAGACTCGCGAGTACAAAGACAATCTCGGTCGAACCGTGCAAACGCGCTCCCAGGGCCTGGATGGCAGCTATATCTACAACGTAGCCCAGTACGATCCCCAGGGCCGCCTGCTCCGAAGCAGCCAGCCTTATGAAGCGGGTGATACCGTTCACTGGGACGAGGTTCTCGAACGGGACGCCGTGGGGCGGGCCACTAAGAAACTTAATGCCTCCGGGGCACTGGTAGAGACCCAGTTCAACGGTCTGACGACCACTCAAACCATCTCCTGGACCGGCCAATTAGGTGCCGGTAGCCAGGTTCGTGCGTCCTCCGTCACTGAGGACGTCGCCGGCAATATGCGCCAGGCGACGGACAACGATGGCCGCCAAATAACCTATTTCTATGATGCCACCGGGCAGCTCACGAAGGCGCTGTTGCCGGGCGGTGTCGAGCTGATCAATCAATACGATCAGCTTGGCCGCAAGGTGCTGTCCAGCGACGCCAATATTGGTACTTGGCGATATGCCTACGACGGCTACGACCAGCTGATTCTCCAAGAGAATGGTTCGGGCCGCCGTGTCTGCTTCAGTCATGATGTACTCGGCAGGAAAGTCGCTCGTACCGACGACTACTTGGCTTCTTCAAATTGGGAGCAGGCTAAGTCGGGCGCCCTCAATGCCTGCCAAGGGCAGCTCGCGGACGCCAACTGGAGCTACGACGCGCCAACCAAAGGCGTCGGTCGACTTTCCTCGATTCAGACGTCCGAAGGCTATTCGCAGGAACCGTTCTACGACAGTCTGGGCAGGGTAACCCGAACCGAAACCAGCTACGGGCAAGCGGACTACGTCAGCACGCGGCAGTATGACCCGGACACCGGGAAAGTCACCTTGATGACGCCGACTCACCGGGATCAAGGCCCGAGCATCAGCGTCGAGTACCGTTATAACGCCCTGGGCTTCCTCACTGAGCTTGGTAAGGCCGGCACGTCGGACTATTACTGGCAGATTCTTTCCCAGAATGCCCGGGGCGACGTCACTCAGCGCCAGTTCGCCAACGGCATGATCAAAAATCAGGCGGCTTACGACGACGCCACCGGCATGATCTCCCAAATCCGTTCGAAGATGATGCTGGCCTCCGGGTGGGATATCCAGGACGAAATCTACGTCTACGATCCCAACGGCAACCTGCTACAGCGTACCCAGACGAACACCGCTCAAAACCTCGATATCGAGGAAACGTTCGGCTACGACAATCTGGATCGCCTGATCAGCGCCAGCGTTGAGAACCTGAGCAGCCCGGGTATGTCATTCGACCAGACGGTGCAATACGACGTCACTGGCAACATCACATCCCGCAATGATGTCGGCACCTATTCGTACCAGGAAACCTGCCAGTACCAAGGAGAAACCTTCACGCCCGGCCCCTACGCAGTCACACAGGTGAGCGGCGCCAGGAACGAGCAGTACTGCTACGACGCCGGTGGCAATATGCTTACGGGCGGTAACAAGACGATCTCCTACACCTCCTTCAATAAGCCCGTGGCGATCAGCACGCCCGATGCACAAGTCGACTTCGTCTACGGCCCGTCGCGCGAAATCTTGCGCAAAATCAGCACTGCTTCTAGCAAGACGATCAGCAAGACATCAATCGGCTCCTACGAGACGTTAACGATCTCCGAGTCCGGCAGCACCACAGTCAAAGAGCGCTGGTCGTTGCCCGGCGGGGTGGTCGTCTCTCTGGAGGATGACGACACCTCAACGCTTAAGGACGAATACCTCTTCTCGGACGCCCTCGGGTCCATCGTAGCCGTTGCCAACCAGCTCGGTGGCGTCACCGAGCGCTTCCAGTACGACCCCTGGGGTCGCCCAAGGCATGGCCTGAATTGGACTCTGCTGACCGATACCGCCTGGTTTGACCTTGAGCGTGATGAGAACACCACCGGTAAAGGCTTTACGGGCCATGAGATGATCGATCAGGTAGGCGTAATCCACATGGGTGGCCGGATCTACGACCCGACCCTCGGCCGTTTCATGAGTGCCGACCCAGTAGTAAAAGGTCTGACGAACACGGAAAGCTATAACCGCTATAGTTATGTGCTCAATAACCCCATGAGTTATACCGACCCCACCGGCTACTCGTGGTGGAGTGAGAACGTCACCGATAAATTCCGTGATTTCCGAGAGAAGTATAAAAAAGAAATAATGCTGCTTGGTATGGGGTTTACTGGGGAGGCTATTCATCGCTATGGGGGGCGAGCGATAGCGGAGTTCACGGCTCGGAATAAGTATGCTGGCGAGGTGATTAGCGTGGTCAGTACCGCCGTTTGTGCCTACGCCACTAGCGGTACAGGTACCTCGCAATGTGTGGCCGCTGCTCAAGCTGCGACATCCTCTGCCGCCGTTTATGGTTCGGGCGGTTCCATAGATGATTCTTTGAGGGCAGGTGTTAAAAGTGGTGCTTTAGCTTATTCCAACGCTGCAGTCGCCGGCTATATCGGTGATGTAACAGCGGCTGGTACGATAGAGAAGGGGCTTCTGCACGGTGCTAGGGGCGCATTCTTTGCGGAGGTCGGCGGATCGGATGCTCGCTCAGGCTTCGTAGGTGGTCTTACCGAAGGTATGCTGGGCAGCTATATCGGAAAACGTGTCGGCCCGGATAATCCGGGCGGTGGTACGTTGGCGGCCGCCTTTATAAGTGGCTCTGTCTCTGAGGCTACAGGGGGTAAGTTTGCAGTCGGCGCCGCTGCGGGTGCTATGGGCTATCTATTCAATCAGGCGGCACATTCTGACTATCCTGCGCCTCCTGGGGCTCCTAGAGATCCGGGTGCACTTCAAAGTTTTGGTGCATACTTTTCATCGTCTGAAGTTCAGTCGATGATGGCTGCCGGCATCGAGGTTCCTAGCCCTTTCCAGGATTGGACTTTCACAAGAGACATGAACTCTTATATAGGAGGAATGTTTAAAACTTCGCTCTTTTCCTATTCTGGGGCTTCGCTTCCTTCGTTGGTCCGTGCTGCTGGTCGTTTTTTGGGGCCTTCAGGGCCGGTTTTCGGTGATACGGCTTTTGGCGCAGTAAGGCAGGGAGTTCTAAATAAAGGTCCTTATAGAGCGGGCTTTGGAAGGCATAATGGCGCGCAGTTTAGGATTGGTTTAAAAGATTGGTTCAAAAAAGACATTGGCCGGCCAATTAAATATAAGAAAAGATGAAGGTGGTAAGTATGAATAAGCGTTTTTTTTCTTTTCTTAAGGCGCTTGGTTTCGTGGAGTTGATAAAAATACCAAATAAAGGATTTGATGATCTTACTCCATATGAAATATCACTTATGATTGACGCGTTTGTTTACGATGAAGATAGGTATTTCGATCCTATGGCCTTGGGTGATTTTTTACATTACAGCCTTTGCAATGAAAATGTTTATAAAATAAGAGAAGACATAAAAAACGGTATTTTCAAGAGTGGCTCTAGTGAAGGTTTTCCTGAATACGATTTTGAGTTTCTAAAAGCCATGTCGGAACAATTAAAAAATATAGCTTGATTTAATTTTCTGTGCCTATGGCGTGAGCGGTATTATACTGAAAAATACTCGGGCCAGTTTCACCCAAAGCCCCGGTCTATTTAAGATCGAGAAAGCATTCGAGTATTAAACGTAGAATGCAATCTGCGAATTTTCTCGGCCGGATGGCTCGATGCAGTGCCGAGGGCTGGTCGTTTCGACTGATGGTTTCGGCCAAAATGCAAAGAAGTACATTTGTCTACTGGAGGGTATGAAATGAAGATGAAGATTTTCGCTTTTTTGCTTTTTTTGGCGATTAATGCCCATGCTCAAAGGGGATGGCTCATAAATAATGCGGAGATTGTCTCCGTCGGTGTCTTTCACGACGGGACTAATTCGGTGTTGAGACTTAGATTCAAAGCGTCACCTACGGATGTGGATGGCGCCGTGCTTGATTGCGCCCCGACCTGGGTTGACGGCACGACAACGTCGTCCGATGTAATGACGACGGCTTGGTGGTCCGACAGCAATCCTAACTCAAGAGCCCAGGCCCAGTATTCAACGGCGCTTTCCGCTCAGGCCCAGGACTTGCCCGTTGATATCTATCTGGATACTTCTCGATGCGCCTCTTCTTCGGCAAAGCCGTATGGGAATCTGTGGCAGGGCATAAGGTTGTCAGAGTAAGCGGGTAGGCGGGTCAGAGCTCGCGGTTGCTCCCGTCGGCTTCCGCGTCGCATTGCAGTGCCTCCCTGGCTCTACCCAGCTGTGTGTTGGGCCGACCGACCCGTAATAGGAGCCCCTCGAAAGCCAGCTCCTGTTCCGGCGTATCAATATCCTCAAAATTGAGACGATGGTCTAGAATTTTGCCAGGCACTTCCATTGTTCATTCCGAAATATGACGCGTTTGCGCCATGGGGGCCACCTCCGGCAGGCCTTACTTGAGTGTCATGGTGCCGCAGTGACTCGCCTCCGCTCGTAGGCCGCTCTTGGCAACCCCATGTAACGACACGTAAAACGCCCCCGCCGTGGATGAATTCACCCTCTCTTCCCGCTAGACTAGCGCGTTTGAACCGTCCGCCGGCGCCTTCCCGGGCCGCCGGTGCTTTGGGTGTAGGAGCGGCCTGGGCCGCCATGCGAGCACTATGAGACTGAAAACAATCAAGTTGGCCGGGTTCAAGTCCTTCGTGGACCCGACACCGGCCTCGTTCCCGGAAAATCTGACCGCCGTGGTGGGCCCCAACGGGTGTGGCAAGTCGAACATCATCGACGCGGTGCGCTGGGTGATGGGGGAGTCGTCCGCCAAGCACTTGCGCGGTGAGTCCATGGCGGATGTGATTTTCAACGGCTCCAACGCGCGCAAGCCGGTGGCGCAGGCGTCCATTGAGTTGGAGTTCGATAACTCCGACGGCACGGTGACTGGCGAGTACGGCAAGTTCAATGAAATCTCCGTGAAGCGCCAGGTGACCCGGGACGGGCAGTCCAATTACTACCTCAACGGCACCAAGTGCCGTCGCAAGGATATCTCCGACATCTTTATGGGCACCGGCCTGGGCCCGCGCAGCTACGCGATTATCGAGCAGGGGATGATTTCCCGTCTGATCGAGGCGAAGCCGGAGGAGCTGCGCGTCTATATCGAGGAAGCGGCGGGGATTTCCAAGTACAAGGCGCGGCGCCGGGAAACCGAGAACCGCATGCGCCGTACCCGCGAGAACCTGGAGCGGCTTACCGATATCCGTGATGAGCTGGAGCGCCAGATCGAGCGCTTGAGTCGCCAGGCGGCCGCCGCCGAGAAGTACAAACAGTATAAAGAGGAAGAGCGCCACAAGAGTGCCCAGCTCAAGGCACTGCGCTGGCGCGGCCTGAACGGCCAGGTGAAGCAGTTGGATCAGGTGATCAGCGAGCTGGAAGTGGCCATGGAGGCGCGCATTGCCGAACAGCGCCACGTGGACGCGGAGATTGAGCGGCTGCGCGAAGGGCACAACGACGCCCAGGAAGGCTTCAATCAGGTGCAGCAGAAGTTCTATGCCCTGGGCGCCGAGGTGGCGCGCCTGGAGCAGAGCATTCAGCACCAGCGCGAGCGCCGTCAGCAGTTGTTCGAGGAGTTGGATCAGGTCACCGCCAGTTGGAAAGAGGCGGACGCCCACCAGAGCACCGACGCGGAGAAGCTGGCCGAGCTGGACGAGCGTCTGGCGGGCCTGGAGCCGGGTCTGGAAGAAGCCCACGAGCAGCAGGAGACCTCCGCCGAAGCCCTTGCCCGGGCCGAGGACGCCATGCAGGAATGGCAGCAGGCCTGGGAAAGCTTCAACAGCAAGGCCGGCGAGTCCCGCCGTCAGGCGGAAGTGGAACAGTCCCGCATTCAGCACCTGGAAAAGTCCATCGAGCGCCTGGGTGAGCGCATGGAGCGCCTGCGCAAGGAGCAGGAGTCGCTGGATTCCGGGCCGCTGGCCCGCGAGATGCGCGAACTGGAAGAGCAGGTGGCGGAATACCAGGAGCAGCGCGAAGAAAGCGAAATGCGCGCCGAAAGCCTGCAGGAGCAGATCAATCAGCTACGCCGGGATAACGGCGAGCGTGGCCGCGAGCTGGACGAGGCCCGCGACCAATTGCAAAGCCATAAGAATCGCCACACTTCCCTGGAAGCCTTGCAGAAAGCCGCCATGGGCGACGACGGCGCGGTCAGTGACTGGCTGGAACGCCATGATCTGGACCAGCGCCCGCGTCTGGCGGACCGTATTGATGTGGCCGAGGGTTGGGAAAACGCCGTTGAGGCGGTGCTCGGCGACGCTTTGCAGGCGGTGTCCGTGGACGGTCTGGAGCAGGTCGGTGACTGGCTTGGCGATCTCACCCACGGCCGCGTGGCGCTGGTCCACGAAAGCCCGGTGCAAGCGTCCGGCGACGCCGGTGATTTGTTGCGCTCCCATGTGCGGGGCCAGGTGCCGGAAGGTCTGCTGGCCGGGGTTTACGCCGCCGAGGATCTGGGCGCCGCGTTGGCGCTGCGCGGCCGCTTGGACGCCGGCGAATCCGTGGTCACCCGCGATGGCATCTGGCTGGGGCCGGACTGGCTCACCGTGGCCCGCGAGCAGGACCAGGAAGCCGGGGTGCTGGAGCGCCGTCGTGAACTGGAAAGCCTGGCCGGGCTGATCGACAGTGGCCAGCAGCGCGTGGACGAGCTCAAGGCCAGTCTGGAAGAAACCCGCGAGCAGATCGCCGAGCTGGAGGAAGAACGCGAGGAAGTGCAGCGTCAGGCCTCTCGGTTGAGTCGCGAACTGGGTGAGGTGAGCGCCCAAGTCAGCGCCCGTCAGGTACGCCTGGAGCAAATCACCATGCGCCGCGAGCGTCTTGGCAAGGAGCTGGACGAAGCCGGCGGCCAATTGCAGCAGGAGCAGGAACAGATCAAGGAATCCCGCGCGGTTCTGCAGGACGCGCTGGATGCCATGGAACAGGACTCCGGCGAGCGTGAGGCGCTGCTGTCACGCCGTGACGAAACCCGCATGGGGCTCGACGAGGCCCGTCAGCAGGCGCGCCAACACCGCGACCATGCCCACCAACTGGCGATGGACGCTCAAGGCGCGCGTACCCAGGCGGACGCCCTGCGCCAGAACCTGTCCCGTCTGGAATCCCAGGTGACCAGTTTGCGCGAGCGCAAGACGCAGCTCGAAGAGCAGGCCGGCGATGATGGCGATCCGGGCCTGGAATTGCAGGAGCAGTTGGAAGAAAAACTGGAGCAGCGTCTCGAAGCGGAGCAGCAATTGATCGAAGCGCGCCGCCAGTTGGAAGACGTGGAACACCAGATGCGCGACCTGGAAGGCCGGCGCGGCCAGCACGAGCGTCAGGCCCAGGAAGTGCGCGACACCATTAACAACAAACGGATGCAGTGGCAGGATCTCAGCACCCGCCGCCAGACCGTGGCGGAACAGCTCAACGAGCAGCATTTTGATCTGGATACGGTACTCAATAATTTGCCTGAAGAGGCGGATGAAAAGCAGTGGTCCGACGATCTGGAGCAGATCGCCCAGCGCATCGGGCGGCTCGGCCAGATTAACCTGGCGGCGATTGATGAGTACCAGCAACAGTCCGAGCGCAAACAGTATCTGGATCAGCAGAACGACGACCTGGAAGACGCGCTCAAGACGTTGGAAAACGCGATTCGCAAGATCGACCGGGAAACCCGTACCCGCTTCAAGGAATACTTCGACCGCATCAACAAGGGGCTTCAGGAGCTGTTCCCCAAGGTGTTCGGCGGCGGGCACGCCTACCTGGAGCTGACCGGCGACGACCTGCTCGACACCGGCGTGGCGATCATGGCGCGGCCCCCGGGCAAGCGCAACAGCACCATTCACTTGCTGTCCGGTGGTGAAAAGGCGCTCACGGCGCTTTCCCTGGTGTTCAGTATTTTTGAACTGAATCCGGCGCCGTTCTGTCTGCTCGATGAGGTGGACGCGCCGTTGGACGACGCTAACGTGGGCCGATTCTGTAATCTGGTCTCGGAAATGGCGGAACGGGTGCAGTTCATTTATATCACCCACAACAAGATCGCCATGGAAATGGCGCGTACCCTGATGGGCGTCACCATGCACGAACCAGGTGTCTCGCGGCTGGTATCCGTGGATGTGGAAGAGGCCGCCGAACTGGCGGCGATGTAGCACGGCGGCGGCGTTTTGACAGTCGCCGGCGGCTGACCAATTATTACGTAACACTGGCGCGAGCTAAGGAAGAGGCAACATGGGCCTGAATCTGGAAACACTGATCGGCATTCTGGTTATTCTGATCCTCCTGATTCTTGCCGATGGCGTGCGGCGTATGATCCGCGAACGTCACGGCCGGTTGCGTATGCGCATCGATCGCCGGTTCGGCAAGGACTCGGCGGCGGACGACGCGGACGACGATTACCCCAATGAGCTGATCGGCCGGCCCCGCGCGCGCACCCGGGACGGCGACGACCGCATTGATATGGACAATGTCGATGCAAACGACGGCGCGGACGGCGATCGCAGCGACCCGCCGATGATGATGGACACCGACGAGGCGCCGCCGGAAAATCCGGCCCGCCGTGCCGAACAGCAAACCCTGTTCGATTCACCGAACAGCGATCAGCCCTCGGACGCCGACGTTGCCGGCTCGGTGGAGTCCGGTGTCGCCACGTCGGGCGCCGCTGCATCGGGCGCCGCCGCGTCAGGGGCCGCGGAACCGGACGACGCCGACGACGAACCGGTTCGACCCGTGTCGCGCCGCCCCGAGGCCGCCCGCGAGCCGTCCATGGGATCGCAGCGCGAGGAACTGCGCCGCGAGGAAAGCCGCAAGCAATCCGCCGAGCCCCGCCAGGCCGCGCCTCGCCAGTCGCCCCAGGAAACCGGGCCGGTGCTGGAAGTGATCGTGTTCCATCTGATCGCCCGCCGGCCGGACCGCTTTGACGGCCAGGACATGCTGCGTCTGTTGCTGGAAAACGGTCTGCGTTATGGCGACATGCACATCTTTCACCGTCACCGTGACGTGGATGGCCGTGAACAACTGGAATTCTCGGTGGCTAACGCCGTCGAGCCCGGCACCTTCGACATCGACACCATGGAAGAAGAGCAATTCGCCGGCATCACCTTCTTCATGAAGCTGCCCGGCCCCCGGGATCCGCTGGCTTCCCTGGAACGTATGCTCACCGCCGGCCGCCGCCTCGCCGAAGGCATGGACGGCGACCTCAAGGACGAGCAACACAGCGTGCTCACCCCGCAGACCATGGAGCACCTGCGTCAGCGCGTGCAGGAATTCGAGCGCCGCCAGCGCGTCTCCCACGGGGCCTGAATGGCCCCTTGTAGGAGCGGGCCCCGCCCGCGAAAGGCCGGCAAAGCCGGCCGGCAGGGTTCCAGAGAGGCTGTTGGTGCCGCCCTAAAAAAGGCCTCTGGGATCCCGCCGGGCGGCCGGAGGCTGCCCTTTCGCGGGCAAGGCCCGCTCCCACAATGACCTCAGCCGGCACGGCCTGCTTTCAACTTGCAACTTTCAACTTGCTCGCCGTCTTGTTCTTAAGCACAAAACCTGGAATTGAGTTCAGTGACCTCTAACAACCCGTCCCCCACCGAAGAAATCCGCGCTCTTCGCGACCAGCTCAACGACTGGTCGCACCGTTATTACGTGCTGGACGACCCGTCCGTGCCGGACGCGGAGTACGACCGGGCGTTTCGTCGCCTGGAGGAACTGGAAGCGGAACATCCCGAGCTGGTAACGAAGGACTCGCCCACCCAGCGGGTCGGCGACCGCCCCTTGGAGGCCTTCGACGAGGTGCGCCACGACGTGCCCATGCTGAGCCTGGGCAACGCCTTCGACGAGCAGGAACTGCGCGACTTCGATCAGCGCGTGCGCGAACGCCTGGGTGTGAAAGGCCCGGTATCCTATGTGGCTGAACCCAAGCTGGACGGTCTGGCGGTGTCGTTACTGTATGAGAACGGCGAGCTGGTCCGCGCCGCGACACGGGGCGACGGTGAAACCGGTGAGGACATCACCGTTAATGTCCGTACTATCCGCTCGGTGCGACTGAAACTGAACGGTGATAAGCCGCCGGCGCGCCTGGAAGTGCGCGGCGAGGTGGTGATGCCCCATGACGGTTTTGCCCGGCTCAATCAGCGCCAGGAAGACGCCGGCGATAAATTATTCGCCAATCCGCGTAACGCCGCCGCCGGCAGCCTGCGGCAACTGGACTCGCGGATCACCGCCCAGCGTCCGTTGGAATTTTACGCCTACTCGGTGGCGCAGCTTGATGGCGAGGATTGGCCGGAGTGCCATTCCGGTCTGCTTGAGCGGGTGCGTAAATGGGGTCTGCGGGTCAATAAGGAAGTGAAAGTCTGCAAAGGCCTGGACGCCATGCTGTCGTTCTACCAGGACATCATGGACCGGCGCGTCGATCTCGGTTACGACATCGACGGGGTAGTCTACAAAGTGGATCGCCTGGACTGGCAGCGTGATCTCGGTTTCGTCAGCCGCGCGCCGCGTTGGGCGGTGGCTTATAAATTCCCTGCCCAGGAAGAGATCACTGTCCTTAACGACGTCGATTGGCAGGTCGGCCGCACTGGCGCGTTGACCCCGGTGGCCAAGCTGGCGCCGGTGCAAGTGGGTGGCGTCACGGTGAGCAACGCCACGCTTCATAATATTGATGAGATTAAGCGCCTGGATATCCGTGTCGGTGACAGCGTGGTGATCTACCGGGCCGGCGATGTGATTCCCAAGGTGGTGCGCACGGTCCCCGAGCGCCGTCCCAAGGACGCCGGTGAGATTGTCCTGCCCTCTGAATGCCCGGTATGCGGCAGCGAGATTCTGCGCGCCGAGGACGGTGTGGTGGCACGCTGCACTGGCGGATTGATCTGCGGCGCTCAGCAGCGCGAGGCGATCAAACATTTCGCCTCGCGGCGCGCGATGGACATCGACGGCCTGAGCATCAAACGGGTGGATCTGCTGGTGGATCAGGGGCTGGTCAGCAACGTGGCCGACCTCTATCGCCTCAAGATCGAGGACATCGCCGGTCTGGAGCGCATGGGCGATAAGTCCGCCGCCAACCTGATCGCGGCCCTGGACGCGTCCAAGAAAATGCCGCTGAGCCGCTTCCTGTTCGCGCTCGGCATTCTGCAGATCGGCGAGGAAACCGCCAAAGCCCTGGCGGACGCCTTCGGCGATCTGGAAAGCATTCGCCGGGCGCCGCTGCTGCTGTTTTTGCAGGTGCCCGACGTGGGCGGCGAAGTGGCCAAAGCGATCGCCGCCTTCTTCGCCGAAGAGCACAACGAAAACGTAATCGACGGTTTACTTGCCGCCGGTGTCGAACCGCAAGCCAACGGCGTGCCGTCACGCCGTTTCGTGGATACCCTGACCCTGGCCAGCTTTCTCAGTAGCGCCAAGTCGCTGGGCATGCCGCTCAGCGGTGTGGGCACCAAGACCCTGGAGACCCTGGGCCGTCATTACCGGCACCTGGATGCGCTGCTCAAGGCGGTGGACAGCGGCGAGGACGACAGCGGTGTGAAAGCGGGCACCCTGGAGAAGCTGGCCGAGGGCCTCAAGGCCGACAACTGGCGCAAGAAGTTACAGGACGCACAGACCTACGCCGACACACTGGCCGCCAAAGCCCCCGCCGGCGCCGCCGACGAGCGCCCGCTGGAAGGCCAGACCTGGGTGCTCACCGGCACTCTGGCGCGGCTCACCCGTGACCAGGCCAAGCAGCATCTGGAAGCGTTGGGCGCAAAGGTATCCGGCAGCGTATCCAGCAAGACCGCCCGGGTGGTGGCTGGCGAGTCCGCCGGCTCCAAGCTCGACAAGGCCCGCAGCCTCGACGTCGATGTCATCGACGAGGACGCTTTTATCACCTTCCTCGCCGGCCACGGCATCGAGCTCGAAGACTGAGCTGTAGGAGCGGGCCCCGCCCGCGAAAGGCCGGCTTTAGCCGGCCGGCAGGATTCCAGAGAGGCTGATGGCGCTGCCGTCAGCCATCTCTCTGGAATCCTGCCGGGAGCTTTGCTCCCTTTCGCGGGCGGGGCCCGCT
>Ga0206123_10000095_pt1 | contig 79263 bp, 66 predicted proteins | sample Helgoland_Spring_2_FD_160086 | JGI IMG/M metagenome (GOLD analysis project Ga0206123, IMG submission 160086) | Pelagic subsurface seawater microbial communities from Kabeltonne, Helgoland, North Sea - Helgoland_Spring_Bloom_20160316_1 | ecosystem: Environmental > Aquatic > Marine > Epipelagic ...
ACTCTCAGCTTAAAACTTAAGGAAGCCGCAGATCACTGCAGCGGCAGTTCATTCGCAAGAATGAACGAGAGCCCATCTTATTGCACATACCTCACGTCTTTGCTTTGCAACTCTCAGCTTAAAACTTAAGGAAGCCGCAGATCACTGCAGCGGCAGTTCATTCGCAAGAATGAACGAGAGCCCATCTTATTGCACATACCTCACGTCTTTGCTTTGCAACTCTCAGCTTAAAACTTCTTTACAATATCTCATCAAGTTCCACATGCTCAAGCTTCTGCAAAACTCGTTCGATCCAGGTGATCGCGAGTTGATGACCTCTATCCCCAACAAGTTCGAGCATGTCCTGGTATTCCGCGGGAATCACCCTGTGAAGAATAATTAACATGCCGGCCTGATAGGCCCATTCGAGAGTCTCCCGGTCAATCTGGATACCGTGGTTGGCGAGTTGGGCGCGATAATACTCGATGAGTTGGGTGACGGTGACTTCATCGGCATTGTTGTCCATCGAAGCACTTAAAAAATAGGCTAGATCCAGGGCTCCGGGACCATGGCTAAGAGTCTGCCAGTCACATAACACAATTTCCTTTTTCTCATCGTCGAAGAAAATATTGTCGAGCCGAAAATCACCATGGAGCAAGGTTGAGGGTAAGGTGGTGTACTGTAATATCAGTTCCGTTGCATTGTTATTTAACCAGTCGAGCAATTCCAGGTGTCCTGGTTTTAGCGAGCTTTTGTTAGCTTCAATATAACGGGGCAGGCAATCCTGAAACACCGCATGTCCAATTTTGGCACTGAGATTGAGTGGTATGACCCATGGAATTTGTTCTATGGCGTCATTGTTCCAGTACTGGGCATGGAATACTGCCATGGATTTTAGGGCAATCTTTGCATCTTCAGTACTACAGCCGTTAACCTGGTTTCCGGCACGCAGGTGTGACATGTCTTCCAGCAAAAGCGCATAGTCTCTTTCAGCACGAGGAAGTTTTCGGCCTAACCAGAACAACCAGCCAATAACTCTGACGGGAAGACGATTGATAAATCGAAGGAGTGCCAGTAACTTTTCGGGGTCGTCCCCTGGATCCATTAGTGCCTGGAAGGGGGTGGGTGTTCTTATCGTTAATTGAGCCTGGAGTTCAGAGTAGAATCTGACTTCACGTTCATAGACGCCTGTGATTTCTCCGATACCTCGATTACTGGATTGGGTAGGAAGTTTTAGAATAACATTGAGATTGTCATCGCCCGTGGTCCGACCCTGGTTTGACGCAACATCATCGGAATATTCCAGTACCAGTTTGATGACCTCACCCATAAACCCAATACCTTCACCGATGACTTCGGCCGTGAAACCGGAAATTTTATCAGTTCGGAATTCTTGCTGATCGACAAGAGCAGACTTGATCCACTCAAGATTGATATCACTTGATTTTCCGGGAATATGCATCTGTCGTTGTACTCGGTTTCGGTGGAATTATCGAGAAATTACTGGTGCCTCATAACCTGTTGACCCCTGCTGTTATTTCGGTCAAATTACGCATTGTCTCATTGGACTTTTAGCCCTTCAGATCTGCTGATATAGAAGATTAAACGTTTCTGACCGCAAATAATATGAACCGGATTTATATTAAACAAAACGCACGTCGCTTGATTGTACTGTTTCTAACACTACTGGTTGTGGCTCAGTCGGTGGCGTCTGTTGATCATGTTCATACCAGTATTCAGGATGAAAGTCTCTGTGATCTCTGCGCCCACAATCATCTGGACGACGTTCTCCCCACAGTAAGGCTTGAGCTCAATTTACCTGTCACCCGACAGGTTGTGACAAATGTTGTAATTACCCCGGTAACTACTCGTCTAACCCCGCAAAAAGCCAGAGCACCTCCAGTAGAAATCTAATCCTCGGGCTGCTAGTCAGCCAACTCCTTTTAATTTGTGAGCATTCGCTCCCTTTAATTTATGAGCATTAGAATGAGGCGTTTATCCGTGTCTACAAAGTATCAGTCCGCCTTGCAGTGGACGTTAGTTAGAAAGAAGCATTTTCACTCAATCAATTTAAGCCGTTACTGTGTTCCGCTATTAGCGTATTTGTCTGTTCAGACATTATATGCGGAACAGACAGCAATGGAGTCCGGTAAGGATTCACATCATGATCTTGAAGAAGTCGTCGTCAGTGCGGCATTTCAGCGCTCAACCGCTGAGACGGCTCTCCCTGTGGGGTCATTATCGGGAGAAGCGCTAAAAGAGGAAGTAAAAGATTCCCTGGGTGAAACCCTGAAAGGGATGGTGGGTGTTCAGTCTGCGGGTTTTGGTGCCGGGGTTGGGCAACCGGTCATTCGTGGCCAGTCTGGTAACCGGGTCCAGGTTTTGCAAAATGGTGCAACTTTGATGGATGCATCAAGCTTAAGTCCTGATCACGCAAATAGCGTAGAACCGATCCTGGCAAAACGGATCGAAGTAGTCAGGGGGCCTGCAACGCTGCTATACGGCAACGGTGCCATCGGTGGTATTGTCAACGTTATTGACGATCACATACCGGAGTCCGTCCCCGACTCAACCGAAATGCTGTTTCAGCAATCCTTTGATACCGTCAACAAAATGCACAAGTCCGTGTTTTCCCTGGATAGCGGCTCAGGGTCGATAGCTTTTCATCTGGATGGCGTTCGCCGGAAGAGTCGCGATATGGGCATTCCCGGTTTTGCCCTGAATGAACAAATGCGGCTGCAAAGTTATGCTCCTTCAAGGGAAAGTCGTGATCGAGTGGAAAACTCATTTGGTGAGTCTAGCGGGCTAAGTGTTGGAGCATCTTTTGTAGCTGATGATGGCTGGATAGGGTTATCTGCGCAGCGACTGGTAAATCAATACGGTCTTCCCCTGACGGCGCCGCTCTATGACAGCCCAATGGCTTTGAATGCTGTTGATATTCTTGCGGACCAGACCTTTATCCGGGTCGATATGGAACAGGATCGTTATGAAGCCTGGGGTGAACTTGAGCGAGATGGCTGGATACTAAAGGGCAACCTGACCGCTACTGACTATCAACACGCGGAGCTTGAAATCGAAGGCGGTGAAACGGAAATTGGTACTGTTTTTTCTAATGAGGGCGTCGAAAGTAGACTGGCAGCAACACATCCTGCATTCGGAGGTTGGTCAGGTGTCATGGGGATTCAGTACCTTGACCGGGAGTTTTCAGCCATCGGAGAAGAAGCCTTTGTACCATTAAGCAATATTTCGTCTTACGGTTTCTACCTGGTTGAAAGTCGGGACTTCGGCGAGGTGACCACCGAATTTGGCGCGCGCCTGGCATTGAATCGGGTTGACCCGGGAACCCGTTGTGAGTCGGAGAAGACAACCTTTAGTCTAAGTGCCAGCGCCCTCTGGCCTTTAACTGAAAGTGCCAGCATATATAGCAGTGTTTCTCGCTCAGAACGGGCGCCAACGGTGGAAGAATTATTCTCCAACGTAAACGTGGATAGCTGTGGTCCCGAGGGGAATGCTGATCTTGTCCCCCATGAGGCAACAGGATTACTGGAAAGAGGAAATCCAAACCTTGATACGGAAGTTTCAAACAATATCGAACTGGGATATCGACACACAGGAGACAGGACAGATGTTGAACTCAATATCTTCTACAATAATGTTTCAAGATTTATCCTGCTTGATCTCACAGGTACAGAAATCGACTCTGCCGAGATAGCAAATTATATTGCCAGAGATACGCGGTTCTATGGTGCAGAGGCGAGTTTGACTGTGCAGGTACTTGAACAAGATGGACTTTCCCTTGAATCGACGTTATTTGCTGATCTGGTCAAAGCTCGACTGACGACGGGAGAGCAACTTCCTCGCCTGGCCCCAATGCGTATCGGTGCCAGTGTGGTACTGTCGTCCAACGAATGGAAAGCTTCGCTGAATCTAACGAGGGTTGCCCGTCAGAACCATACTTACCCGGGGGAGCAGGCGACAGATGGCTATACCCGGCTTGATATGTACACCGACTATCACTTCCATTTCAACGATTTGTCACTCACGGTTTTCCTGAAAGGGAACAACCTGTTGGACAAGGAAATCAGAAATCATATCTCTTTTCTTAAAGCTTATGTCCCAGAAGCGGGCCGAAACTGGCAGATTGGACTTCGGATGTCTCTCTAAGCCGGTTTTTTGCCGTTTCGTGGCCGTTTACAGCTTATGTGGGCAGATCTGCCAAAACCTGTCTATTGTTATAGGGAGGGGTGCCCCGAATCTATTTCGGGGCAGAGATGCTGTCATGTTCAAGTGGTTGTTCAGAAAGAAAAAGGTACAACACCCGGAAACAGTGGTTAATCAGATGCTGGACAATCCCGTGGCGGCGATAAGTGGCGAGTTAGAGGGTGGCCAGTCAGAAATCCTGCCAGAAGTGTTAGTCACAGACAAATGCTTGCCAGCACTTACCGGCGAAATTGGCAGGGTCTATTTCAGCTGGCTATTTCAGTCAAATTTTGAATCGCAAAGACCACCCAGTCAGCGTGCTGAGAAATTGCTGAAGCGGCTTGAGCAGCAACTCAAAAACGCAAAAATTGAGGACCTGGGATTACCGAGACAGCCCAGTATTCTGCCCAGGTTGATGTCGGTGATGAGGGACAAGGTTGCGTCTCCGGAAAAACTGGTTGAACTAATCAGTTCAGACGCCGGTTTCACTGTAAAGGTCCTGTCAATGGCAAATAGCCCGTATTTCAGGGTCACTGAGGAACCAATCACCGATATTAAACGCGCCCTTATTTACCTGGGAGAAGATGGCCTGCACAGACTGGTGACAACGGTTTTGCTGCAACCAATTCTGGTGCTGAAATCCCGGGCCTCAAAGGCGCTATCGGAGAAGTTTTATCATCATGTATTTCTCTGCGCAAATATTGGCGCCTGGCTGGCAACAGCTTCAAATGTCCCTCCTCAAACTGTGCACTTGTTGGGGTTATTACAGGGTACAGGTAACATTTCACTCCTCACCTTTGTGGAAGCGTATCGGCAGGAAATGGTAACGGCTGAGGAACTCACTGGAGACGAGGATGCGTGGTTGCTTGCCCAGCTATTTCAACGTCATTCAAGTCGGCTTGCCTACATTGTTGCCCGGCATTGGGAATTGGGCGCAGATATAGAAAATGCACTTGCCTATGTGACAAATCCAGCAGATTTGAGTCGAAGCAACGAAACCAGTCGACTGTTGTTGGTAACGATCCTCTCAACCTATGTGAAATTGCTCCACGACGAGGATCTTATTGATGTTGAACAATCAGCAGCCTGGTTGTTGCAACTTGGTACACCCGAGGAACTGCTGGAGAAATCTTTCGGGGGGATCTAACAGATTTCCGCCTTCAGCTGAATTCTTCTCCACAATTGACGCCGAAAACTGGTATTTCCTGTCACGAACAATGGATAATGTTTGTTTGGGTGACTAACTTTACTGATGGATCAAAAACTAAAAGCTGCGGTGATCGGCGCTGGAGCAGCGGGTCTGGTTTGCGCCCGTGAGCTGGTCAGGCAGGGTATTGACGTCACTGTTTACGAGCAGTCCAATCAAGTGGGTGGCGTATGGGTTTATGATGCCGGGTCTGATGACGACATTACCGGTGTTGATCCCCGTCACAGGGTACATTCATCCCTGTATGACTCCCTTCGCACCAATCTGCCGCGAGACCTGATGGCGTTCTCTGACTATACCTTTGACTCCAGGGGTGGTGGTGACGATGCCTGGCCAAGATACCCTGATCACATCCGTGTTCTTGAGTATTTGACAAGATTTGCAGTGGATTTTGATCTGTTGAAACTGATCAGGTTCAAGTCGACAGTCACCTCCATTGAGTTGATCGACAGAAATTTGGATGCCGATGCAACAAAATCTTCATCACAGGATCGCTGGGTAGTTGAGTGTATTGCTAACGGTGAGGGTGATGCCGTTGAAAAATTGCAAACAACCTATGACGCAGTTGCCGTTTGTAATGGCCATTATTCCAGACCCCGGGTTCCGCAGTTGGACGGTATAGAAACATTCCCCGGTTATCTCATTCATAGCCACAATTATCGCCGACCCGATCAATTTAAAGACATGCGTGTTGCGGTGTGGGGTACTGCAGCCTCGGGTGCTGACATAGCACGGGAGATTGCGCCAATTGCCCGCGAGGTTTTCTGGTGTGGAAATGCCTTTGAGTTACCGGCCGAGCGAACGGCGCAAGGCATGCATCTTTACCCTTCACCAACCGGCTTTGCGGGTGACGAGCTAATTTTTAACCAGCAAACGAGTGTTAAGAAAGTTGATGCCTTTGTGTATTGCACCGGCTATGAATACGAATTCCCTTTTCTCAACAATGGCATCATTTCGGTTAAGGATAACTGGGTTCATCCCCTTTACCTTGATCTGATTTCCGCCAGGCACCACCGCCTTGCTTTTATCGGTTTGCCTTTTCTTGTGATTCCTTTTCCGCTGTTTGAGATGCAATCCAGGTGGTTTGCGCGGGCATTGTCGGGGGAAATGGAGCTTCCTGATCAGGAGAAGATAGACCAGGAGATCAAAAAATCACATCGAAACTTTGCAAGGGACGGGGTACCGCAACACCACTACCACCGCCTTGGTGATGCACAAACAGACTACATTAATCTGTTAGCTGCCCAGTGCGGTGCTGAACCAGTCCAGGATTGGTATATTGGTTTGGCGTTGGAGGCACAGAAGGTACGAATGAGTGACCCGGAAGGATTCAGAAGTCGACCTCTCAAATATCATGGTCCCACCGTCGTCAGCGACCAGAGTAAGGTTGATTCCGGTTAACGTTTGACACCTATTCACCGCACTATTTTGCTTTGCTTAATCACGGAAGTACCTAACGAGGCAGCAATCCTGTTTTCTCGTAGACATTGGCGAGGGTTGCTGATGCTCTGGCGCTCGCTTTTTCAGCACCGGTGCGCATCAGGCCTCGAAGGTAGTCTTCGTTTTGCATCAGGTCTTCGTACTTTTCCCGATAAGGCGCCAGGGTTGAGACAACCAGGTCAGCAAGATCACTTTTAAGGTGACCATACATACGTCCTTCATAGTCATCAACCAATGAGTCGACAGATTGATTGCCAAGTACGCTATAGATTGTCAACAGGTTCGCCAGTCCCGGTTTGTTTTCAGGGTCAAAGCTCACAACTGTGTCCGAGTCAGTGACAGCGGATTTAATTTTCTTCTCGACCCGTTTGGGTGGGTCAATAATCGAAATGTAACTTTTCTCATTGTTTGAGGACTTCGACATTTTGGAAAGCGGGTCTGTCAATGACATGATTTTTGCCCCAACCTCCGGAATAAAAGGTTCAGGTACTTTCAAGGTGCCGGCGCCATAGCGGTTGTCAAAGTAGCCCACCAGGTCGCGGCACAATTCCAGATGTTGTTTTTGGTCCTGTCCAACAGGCACCATATCTGCCTGATACAACAGAATGTCTGCCGCCATCAAAACTGGATATGAGAAGAGACCCGCATTGACGTTCTTCATGTTGGCAGACTTGTCTTTAAATTGTGTCATTCTGTTGAGGTAACCCATCGGTGTCATGCAGGTTAAAATCCAGGTGAGTTCTGCATGCTCATGGATGTGGGATTGGACAAAAATAGTGTTCTCTTCGGGGTCGAGTCCCAGCGCAATATATTGTGCAAAGAAACTCATACACCTTTTCCTCAATTCCGCGGGGTCCTGGGGCACCGTCAGGGCGTGTAGATCTGCGATGAAGTAAAAACAATCATAGTCTTTCTGCATCGCCTTCCAGTTGGTCACTGCGCCGATATAGTTACCGAGGGTCAAGTTACCGGTTGTTGTTGAACCTGATAAAATTGTTTTTCGTGTAGTTGACTGGTTAGTGGAATTTTTCATAGTGTGTACTTAATGCAAATGAGTAGTGGTTCGGATTTTTGCCGGTACGATAGTCCAAAATTAGCAGGCTCGAACCGGATGGCTGTTAACACGGTGAAGCGGAGGCTATCATACCAGAGGCGCTTTGATTTTCCTTCGCTCAATTTATCGACAAAATGCCCGGAAAGGAATCCTGGGACAGGTAAAAACGGGGTCACAATTTGGCTTTTTTGCCATAGGCGTAAAAAATAGTTTCGTGAAATAGTGGAAGAGAGAAATTTTGATAGAACAGTTGGTGCGGATTATCCAGGCGGTGGAGTTTCCAGAGTTTAAACGAAACCCGGGGAAAGTCGTTTTGCTCGCATGGTTACTACCCATCTCAGTCTATGCGCAGATCAGTTTCACTGAAATTCAGACGCAACCATTTGATTCTCCTGACGATATTGTTAAGTATGGCGAAGAAAGGTTGCAGTTTGCAGAGTATTGGCATCCCGGTACAGAGAAGCCGGCACTGGTTGTGTTGATTCACGGTGGTTGTTGGCTAAATGAATATGGTCTTGATCACGTTCGATCGCTGGCGAGCAAACTAAAAGGTAATAATTACGCCGTTTGGTCTATGGAGTATCGCCGTGTCGGAGATTCCGGCGGCGGTTGGCCCGGTACATTTGAAGACGTTATCGATTCAATCAATCACACGGGCAAGCTGAAAAATATCAACCAGGGTTCCAGATTTTTGCTTGGCCATTCGGCCGGTGGGCAGCTCGCGCTCTGGGCTGGATCTGCAGCCTATTTTCCCCCGGCATCACCACTTCGAGATCGACTAAAAGTGCGTCTCAGCGGCACTATTGGACTTGCGGCAATTTCTGACCTTGAGGAATACGCGAGAGGAAGTAGCAGCTGTGAAATAGTCACAAAACAATTAATGGGGGGGTTGCCCGGGGAACAACAGGCATCCTATGGTTATGCTTCTCCTGCCCGGCTTTTACCCTCGGTCCCTGCGGTTCTGATCCATGGTGAAAGTGATGGCATTGTTAATATCAGTCAATCACAACATTATGCAACTGCATCCGCCATGGTCGAACTAAATAGTCTGTCAGACCTTGGGCATTTCGACATGATTAACCCAAATGGCCCGGCTTTCGATCAGATACTCAAAGCCCTTGCAGCGCTGGAAATGAAGAATGCAGAAGGGACAAAAGCCGGCGACAGCAACCAGAAAGCTAAAACCAGAGTGAGTCCGAAATGACACAGGATCAGTACAAACAGTTGGATTTGGACGATCCACTCGCATCAATCAGGCCGATGTTTTACCTGCCGGAAGACAGGATTTATCTGGATGGCAATTCACTTGGACCGCTGTTGAAGCGGGTTGAAAGTAGATTACAGAAAACGATTCGCGATGAATGGGGCAAAGACCTTATTGCCAGCTGGAATCGCCATAACTGGATAAACCTGTCGCTCACCGTGGCTGAGAAAATTGCACCTTTGCTAGGCGCTGGAGCAGGTCAGGTAATTTGTGCAGATTCGGTTTCGATTAATCTGTTCAAGTTGATTGTTACCGCCTTACAACTAAACCCGGCCAGGGCACAGGTACTGACTGTCGAAGAAATGTTCCCAACAGATCTGTACATGGTACAGGGGCTTGAAAAATTGCTGGGTGCCGACCGATGCTCCCTGCAAAGTGTTAAAGAAATAAACCTGATTGAACATATAGATGAACAAACTAACCTGGTCCTTATCAGTCATGTGAACTTCAGAACCGGTTATCTTAATGATTTGAAACGCATCACGGAGGCCGCCCATGATCATGGCGCAATGGTGCTGGTAGATCTATCCCATAGCGCAGGGGTGCTACCCATTGAACTGGACGCTATTGAGGTTGATTTTGCTGTGGGTTGTGGATACAAATTTCTGAATGGTGGGCCAGGTGCACCGGCTTTTCTTTATGTGAATGCCAGGCACCAGGATCAGGTTGAGCAACCCTTAAGTGGCTGGATGGGGCACCAGGCTCCTTTTGATTTCTCACCCGACTATGTACCCCGTGCGGGTATTGCCCAGTATCAGTCCGGAACCCCTGGCATTATTGGCTTGTCTGCCCTGGATGAGGCAATGGACTTGTGGCAGGAAGTTCAAATATCAGCAGTCAGGAAGAAGTCTATCAGCTTGACGGAGTTGTTTATTAAGCGCGTTCAGGACGCAAATGATCTGGAGGAATTGGTGCCCGTGAGTCCATTGGATGCCGGTGAGCGAGGGAGTCAGGTCTCGTTTTCCCATAAGTCAGGATATGAAATTGTGCAGGCGCTGATAGCACAAGGCATCATCTGTGATTATCGTCAACCCGACATTCTGCGTTTTGGGTTTTCACCTTTGTATAACAGCCACAGGGATGTTGTGAAAACGGTGGAACTGTTAAATGATATCGTCAAAAATAAGCGTTATCTAGATCCGGAATATGGCGTTCGACATGGCGTCACCTAGTGAATTTACAGGAGATTAAACGGAAGTGAGTAATCACTATCAAATAGAGCAGTCGTCGACGAAACCGAAGCCGACAGAGTATATCCAGCAAACCCGGCAAAGGTATGACAGCCTGGGTTACCCGCCTTATCAGTGGTTTCAAGCGGAAGATCTACCTGAACTTGCGCCGCTGTCGAAGCCGCTGAGTGAATCTAAACTGGGACTCCTGTCCTCTGCCGGAACCTATGTGTCGGGGCAAACTGCGTTCTTCTACAAAGATGATGCCAGTATCCGGCAGATCCCCTCGGGGACCGGGGCAAGTGACCTGCGGTTCTCTCATATTATGGAAAACTACCTGGTGGAAGCCTGGCAAGATCCGGGTGTGTTATTCCCGATAGAACAACTTCGGGGAATGGTAGCAGACGGCTTAATAGGTTCACTCGCTGACAATTTCATCTCCTGTATGGGGGGAATCTACTCCCAACGTAAAGTCAGGGATGAATTGATTCCTGAAGTTGAAGCCGCAGTTGACGAGCAAAATCTCGATGTGCTGTTGCTGGTACCTTTGTGACCCGTGTGCCATCAGACCGTGAGTCTGATCGCACGTCATTTTGAAAGTAAAGGATTGCCGACCCTGATACTTGGGAGTGCATTTGATATTCTGGCGGCGGCCATGCCACCAAGGGCTATGTTTCTCAATTATCCCCTGGGGTTTGAAGCCGGTAAGCCTTTTGACAAACAAAATCAGTCTGAGATCATACGGGCAGCGCTGAAGGGATTTGAGTCTTTCGATTCCCCCGGCATCAAAACGATGAAGCAGGAATGGCAAGCGGGTTGGCAAATGACCCAGGAGCGGGCAAACCGGGAAAAAGCCGATAACCGATCAACCCGTGACACGACGCCGAGATACCAAAAAGAGGAAGATCGTCTGCTGGCAGAATCGAATGGAGATAACCAGTTATAGTTTCCCGGGTGTTATACCCGGGTTGCTCATCCAGTAACTTGCAGGATAACCAGTTCTTATTAGAGGAATAGCAGTAATGGAACTAGAAACAATTGTATATGAGAAGAAAGGTGGTGTTGCCTACGTGACATTGAATCGCCCGGAAAAGCTGAATGCCATGAATGAAACGCTACACCGTGAACTTGGCGAGGTATGGGTCGACTTTAATGAAGATCCACAACTTAAAGTAGCGATTTTGTCTGGCAATGGTCGCTGCTTTAGCGCCGGCGCTGATCTCTCCGGTGGTGCGCCTGATAATTATGTCTACCCCAATAACTACGCTGATATCACCCAGACGCAGAAGATCTACAAACCTATCATTGCCGCACTGCATAGTCATGTTGTTGGATTTGGCATGTGGATTGCGCTTGATGCGGATATTCGAATTGCAACGGATGATGTCTCGTTCTGGTTGCCAGAGCCCCAGTGGGGAATTGCAACCATTCCTGCCGGCTGGTTTCCGAAAATTATGCCCTGGGCCATTGCTTCCGAGCTATTACTGTTAGCCGAGCCCATGAGCGCACGCCGGGCTTACGACCTCGGTATAATCAACAAGATCGTGCCAGAGGATAAACTGATGGTGGAAGCGGAAAGAATGGCGGCGCGATTCTGTGAGCTTAGTCCCACAGCGGTTCAGGGAATGAAAGAATCAATGATTAAGGCATCAAGTCTCGATTATGCAGCGATCAATCACATCACGGAAGACGTTCAGACGCGCGTGATGAATTCCAAAGACAGAAAAGAAGGCGGTAAGGCTTTTAATGAGAAGCGCAAAGCAAACTGGGACTAGCACCCGTTGTCATTGATCGGCCAATTATTTTATTTTTCCGATCAACGGCAAGTTTTGTGTGAAGTACGTCACATTAATATTATGAAACTCTGTCGGGCAGTTAGCAGATAGATTGAACTGATATCAATGTGATGTACGCCCCCGATTTACCAACCCAAAATTGTCGAATTTGATTCGAATGAGTGCTACGTCACACTGGTGGCTTGATGCTCCTCACAGAACTCACAATCCGCGTAGCAATCCTGTTCAAGAGTCTATAAAACTGTTTGACGTTCAAAAACACAGAGATCGTCATGCAGAATCTGTCTCCAGTTTTCTTTGCTCTTCTAATGCTTGCACCCGCCGTTTCCGCAGAAGTGCAATCGGCATTTCAACAAAAGGTAATGCAAAAGACCGGGCTCTCAGTCAAGCAGGATGCCGGTACAGTCAGTTCCAGTGATTGTCAGCAAGGGGCACAGGCTGATGAGGGTTACTGGTGGAGCGATCACCAGGCAATTATGGGGACGGATATCACGGTTGAGCTTTGGCACCAGGATAAGCGTCTAGCCTGCAGCGCCATAGCCGCTGTCATGGCGGAGATGAAGCGGATAGACCGGGTGATGAGTCCCTATATTGAAACCAGCGTCTTATCACAACTGAACCGCAAAGGCGCATATCGGCCAGTGTTTGTTGGCAGGGAGTTGTTTGCGCTGATTGAACAATCCCTGGAATTTTCAAGATCGACCGGTGGTGCCTTTGATATCACTTATGCCTCCGCAGGAAGACATTACAGCTATAGAGATGGATTAAAGCCTGACGGTGACACCCTGGCTGCCGCGGTTGATGCGATTGACTATCACAATCTTATTCTCGATGTAAAAGCGCAAACAATTGCCTTCTCGAAAGCTGGTGTTTCCGTTGATCTCGGTGGTATTGGCAAAGGCTATGCAGTCGATCGCGGCATTGGAATATTGGCATCCCTGGGTATCACCCAGGCGATGGTAGGTGCCGGTGGTGACAGTAGAATCATTGGTGACAGGCGTGGTCAGCCCTGGGTGGTTGGTATTAAAAACCCCAGAAGCAAGCAGGATAACGTCGCTGTACTACCTTTAATGGATATCTCTGTATCAACCTCTGGAGACTACGAGAGATTCTTCGAGGAGAAGGGTGTGCGCTACCATCACATTATTGATCCACAGACCGGAGACTCTGCCAGAAGTGTTCGAAGTGTCACAATCCTTGGCGCCCACGCCGCGACGACTGATGCGCTTTCGACCAGCGTATTTGTACTAGGAGTAAAAAAAGGCCTGGCGCTGATAAACAGTATGGAAGGTTTTGATGCCATTCTGGTTGATGGTGAAGGGCAAATGTTCGTTTCCGACAGCCTCTTGCAAATGTCGGCGGCACGATAATCATGAGGACTCATAGGCTCAATCTAATGATAAGAAAATTTTTAACGATCACTGGCCTGGTTGCCATGACGCTTTATTGGTCTTCGACTTCAGCCCTGGCGGTTGAACTGCAGCAATCAGCTCCCGACTTCACCTTGAAAAGCCTGGGCGGAGAAAACCTGAGGTTAGAGGAATACCGCGGCAAGGTCGTCCTAATCAATTTTTGGGCGAGCTGGTGTGGGCCCTGTCGACAGGAGATGCCGATACTTGATCAAATTAGACAAAGATACCAGGGCGCAGGATTCGAGGTCCTGGGTGTCAATGTTGAAGGAAAAGATCCGAAGGCTCGTAAGGTTGCTGAACGGTTGAATGTTTCATTCCCCCTTTTATTCGATGAAAGTCAGCAGGTTAGTGAGAACTACGATTTGCAAGGTATGCCATTTTCGGTCCTGATAGATCGTAATGGGCAGATTATGTATATCCATAAAGGTTACAAACCTGGCGATGAGAAAATCTATATCAATCACATGAAAAAATTATTGCGACGCTCGTGATAAGGCATTCAAGACTACCGGAACAAGACTTATGTTGAAAACGATGTGTATCAGGAGCCTGGCGATATTTTGTTTTACAGCGCTGCTGAACAGTTGCGCCTCGATGTCTGCAACCGAACTCGACGCCGCGGAACCCGGGCCTCACGAAAACCCAGCAGCATTGCTTGGGTTTGATTTCCCGGTTGTGGAACCGGAAGAGAACCAGGATCAGAACCAGGATGAGACTCCGGAAGAAAATCCCGGAGAGAATAAAAACTTGAGTTTGACCGAGCAGCCGGATGAACAATCGGCGAAAGGTGGGGCGAAAAGCCCGACAGAAAGTCCGGTTGAAATCCCAGTTGAAGGCTCGATTGAAAGCTCGGTTGAAAGCTCGGTTGCCTCGTTACAACAGGAGTTAATGTCCCTCAGTACTGATCTGTTGATTCTGGAGGAGGACCTGCTTTATCCCGCAAGCTCTCGAGTGGCGGTCTACCTTTCCATGGACCTGGGTGAACTTTTCCGACTTGATGCCTTAACCCTGAAGCTTAATGGCAAGGATGTTGCGCATCATCTTTATACCTCAAGACAGGTTAGTGCTCTGTATCGCGGTGGCGTTCAAAAATTGTATGTGGGTAATGCACGGCAGGGTGCCAATACCCTGACGGCGGTATTCACCGGCCAGGGGCCACACGACAGGGATTACAAGCGAGCAACAACCGTTGAGTTTGAGCAATCCTTTGAGCCTGTGTTTGTTGAATTGGGAATTACAGATTCTACCGAGATACAGCAACCCAGGTTCTCCGCCAGGGTCTATTAGGAATTAATTGATGAGCCGCTTTCTGAGCAAATTGACCATAGCGTTAATCTGCGTCCAGCTTACCGTGTCAGAATCTGTTCTGGCACAGCCGGAAAGTACCGGGTTGCCTGTCCATCTGGCAAAAGGCAACGTCTTGTATCACTTCTTTCAGGATGATCCCGAGAGTGCCATCATCAGTGCGCTTTATGCAGAGCGAAGCGCGTTAAAGGTCGGAACCAAAAAATGGACCGGGCACAGTTTTACCCTCATGAGGGCAGGGCTGGCAATTGATATGGGTGATGAAATTCAGGCAAAAAATATTCTGGGTCAATTACCACCGGAAGAATTAACGCTGTTGGATAAATCACGATGGCACTTCCAGCTTGCACGGCAGGCGTATCGAAATCGGGACTGGACCCAACTTGAGCAGGAACTTTTGCTGATATCTTCTCAGTCGGGGCTTCAAGAGTCTTCACGTTTCCTTTTTCTACGGGCAGAACTCGCGAGTGTCCAGGGGGATTTCAGCCGGGCTGCCGGCTATGTTGATCAGATAGACTCTGACAACGTCCTTGGCCGCTATGCCGGTTTTAATCTGGGACTTAGCGCTTATCGTCAGGGACAAAAACCACAAGCGGAATCGCAACTTTTACGACTGATAAATCGCAAAGTCTACAGCCACGAAGATCTTATGCTGGCGGACAGGGCGAGACTGGTGCTGGCCAATCTGCAAATTGAACAGGGCCGTCACCGTGAAGCGTTGGTTCTATTGGAAGCAGTCACTGCAACTGACGAATATGGGCCCCAGGCGATTGCAAATCTTGTAAACCTCGCACTGGCGCAGAAAAAATACGGACCCGCAGCAAACTATTCGAGGCATCTTGTCGAATCCACCCCCTGGCACCTCGCGGCAAGAGATGCGCATGTTGGCCTGCCTTATGCACTGGAAAAAATTTACGGTAGTGAGCGCGCCTCAGGTGAATATTATGAGGCGACCCAGAGATTGCTCGAGCGAAAAACAACCCTCACAAATTTACGGGCACAGCTGGAATCTTCCCCTGTCAATGGATTGGTCGAGATAGCACTTAATCCTGAAGCGCCCGAGACCGTTGATTCTGGTGATAGACTGGCCAACGACCCCCAGGCTACTTTTCTTATTGAAAAAATTGGCCACTCTGATTGGATCGGCTGGATGACTTCCGCCAAAAGCCAGCGCCTGGCTGCTGGCTGGCAGTCGCTAAATTTACAGGTCAAATCCCTGAAGGTTCGACGAGAGGATCTTGCCCGGTTACTAGAGGTTGATGCTGAGCAAAAGAGAAGAAATCGCATTGCTGCGGATTTACTGGTTGCCGCCGGGCACCTTAACAAGCTCGCACAACAACGCACCGGAGCTGAAACGTTGATCTCGGAACTTGATCGGGTGCTTGAGATTCCAATCGGAAACGTGACAACAAGGGCTGAGATGTTCCAACTGGCAACTGAAGCTGAACTTGAAGAGCTTCGGTATCTGGGTGAACTTGGGACAAGAGCCCGGGAGCTGGGTGCCGGTGATGATGTACGTCAACGAATCGCTCGACTCGAGGGGTTGTTCCTTTACAACATCCAGAATGAGCTGCCTGCTCGGGTACAACAATATCGAGCGAGGGCCGTGGAATTTCTTTCGACCCTAAAAGATATGGAAGCCAGGTCGCAGCGGATTCAACTGGCCTCGGATAATACAGAGATTCATGGTCGCTATAGTGACCGTATCGCCGCGCTGGAGCATCGAACTAATAGCCTGATCGCGAGAAGCGAAGACAGCTTGTTGTCTACCGGAAATGCATTGATAGCAGAAGTGACGAGGGGCGTCAGCGAGGAACTGGCTGGGCTCGACCAACAGTTGGTCTATCTGAAGCTTGCCATGGCCCGGATCGGGGATAAGAGAATTCTTGCCGCAGGTGGTCAGCCGTGAAGACAATTTCAGGTTTACTGGTCGGGTTGCGCGACATCCGGTTCAATCGATCTTTGATAGTCCTGTTAGTAATGTTGACAACAATGTTGACAAGTTGCAGTTTCAATCTGGCGCTACCGGGATTTGATTTCTCCGACCCGGAATATAAGTCAGGTGCTCCAAGCGTAGCAGAGGTGCTTGGGGGTATATCAGATGCGACAAAACCCCATGATATTCGCTATGCACCTGACCAGGATGAAGTCCTGGCGTTATACCAGGATGTGGTTGGCAAAATAGAGGATCAGGGTCATCAATTTATGGTTGCCCGCAGGATAGCTGAGCTGGAGTTGCAAGCTGCAACAAATACCCTGGGTGAAAGCGACAATGTTTCATTTGCGGAAGCGATTAACGATCTGGAATCCCTGGTGGCGATATCCGATGACGAACAATGGATCAGTTCACCGCAGGAGAAAGCCCAGATCTACTATTTATTATCCCAGGCCTATGACCTGTCAGGGAATCATGATGCTTCAGTACAGAATCTGGGTCTGGCCCTGACGACACTTGGGCCCTTTGAGGACAATACTCAGGCTTCCAATACACTCAAGCTTGAGTCCAGGTTTCGCCGGGCAGAATATTATTTCTCTGAGGAAAAGCATCGCCTGGCAGCAGAAGACTACACGGTGGTTGCCGCGGAGCCAGGGACTTATCAAACACATGCGAAATACATGTTGGGTTGGTCCAGGTTCAAGCAAGGTGATCTGGATCTCGCGCTTGCGGCGTTTCTGTCCACACTCGAGGAATTGTTGATCGAGCAAGAGAGCACCGTAGAGGCAGGTACCATTCCGGCAACCCGTTTGAAGTCACGAACGGAACTCCTGGCTGATACCCAGAGAATCACCATGATTACGCTGGATTATCTCGATGGCGTTGAGTCCCTGGCAGCGGGGATGGCGGCAAAAAATAAGCCCGATTGGCAAATTACAATATATCGAGCTCTGGCGGACTGGTATCAGGAAAAAGAGAGATTCCAGGATCGCGCATTAACCTTTGAGACATTCCTGAGTGAAAACCCACTGTACGCAGGCGCACCGGCTATATCCCTTGAGGTCATAGAAACTTATCGTCAGGCGAGCTTCATTGACGATATTGAAAGTCGAAAACTAGCGTTTGTGGATAGCTATGACAAGCAAGGTGAATTTTATAAATTCCATGGGGACGAAGTCTTTGCGCAATACTCAGATACGCTGCTGGAGTTTGTCGATCACATCATTGCCGGGCTTCATGCCACGGCACAATCGGATATTGTTGATTCAAATTCTGCGGGCAGATTTCTTGAAGTTGCTGGCTGGTATCAACGCTGGTTACTTAACTTTGATGGTAATAGCAGAACCGCAAAGGTGACCATGTTACTCGCGGAAGCCTTGACTGACGGCGGCGACACAGTCGGGGGTGTGGCGACTTATCAATCCCTGATCGAAGATTTTCCTGAATTCGACCAGTTGGAACAAGCAGCCTACGCGGTTGTTGTTGGTCTTCAGGTGCTGGCAGAAAAAGCCCATTCAGAGAACCTGTCCTTTGACAGAAACCACGAACAGATAGCTGCCGGCCTGTTCTTTGCCCGTCAGTTTCCTGAGGCAACAGAGGCACCCGCGACCATGGTGAATGTAGCGAAGGTGTTGTTTGATGCCAAGGATTATAGTCAGGCGCAATCGATTGCAGAGGAGTCGCTGGCACTTTGGCAGTTAAAAAACCTGGGGGCCACTAGATCGTCCGGCGCTAACCTTTGGAAGACCGTGATGCTTATCGCTGCCCATAGTGGATTTGAAACCGGCGCTTTCGCCGCCGCGGAATCCCATTACCGTGAACTTATTGCCAGTACACCAAAAGATGAGGAATTAAAAACCAGGCTGCTGGCCTCGATTCTAAAGCAGGCAGAACAGGCAGAAGACAATGGCGATCTGGAACTGGCGATTGACAATCTGGATCGACTCAAGGAGGTGGATGACAAGGCTGAATTGGCAATAGCCGCACAATTTGACATGGCCGCATTATATGAAAGATCCGGGGACCTTGAGTTAGCGATCAATCAAATGGCCAGGTTCCGACGAGAATATCCGGCATTTCATGGGGTGAAAGACATTCCTATGCGACTCGTGAATCTCTATGAGCAGACTGGAAAAGCCGGGTCAGCGGCGCGAGAGCTACTGGCGATTTCAAAAGATTCAACCCATGAGGTAGAGGTCAGGCGTCAGGCGTTATATCGCTCCGGGGAACTATTTCTGACGGCAACGGACTACCCGGCAGCGATTGAAGTTTTCAGAGATTATGCGCATACCTATGAGCAACCATTTTCTGTTCGTATGGAAGCAATGCACCATATGGACTTACTCTACCAGAATACGAAGGAGCCTGAAAAACGGCGTTTTTGGTTGAGGAAGAAAAAAGCGACCTTCGATGCAACCCCTACCGGCCTGATCTCGGAACGTACCCGATATCTCGCGGCAAATGCAGCATTTGAGCTTGCGATAGTTCGACGGGAATCCTACGAGCAGGTTCATCTCAAACTACCTTTAAAGAAAAGTCTGAAGCAAAAACATAAATCTATGACCCAGGCGATTAAGGCTTTTGAGGAAACTGCCAGATACGGAGTCGCGGAATATACCACCGGTTCAACCTATCAGATCGCAAGTATCTATGACTCCCTGGCGGTAGCCTTAATGCGATCCGATAAACCTGGGGGTCTAAATAGTCTGGAATCGGAACAATACGAAATTTTACTGGAAGAACAGGCGTACCCGTTTGAAGAGCAGTCATTGGATATACATCAGCTAAATTTGCAACGCGGCTGGAAATCCAGCTGGGACCAGTGGGTCAGCGCAAGTCTGGTGGAGTTGGCTCAATTATCCCCAGGCAGATTTAAGCGAGATGAAAGCGGAGTTGGTTATGCCAAAACACTTTATTAGCAATTGCTTGCTTGAGCAGTTCAGAATTCAAGGCGGAATATTTATCCCGAATAATACCAATCGTTTTTCTATCGTGAGTGTCAATGGCTTTCTGCGAAGCTTGTTTCTTGGATTTATCTTATTGTCAGGCGGTTGTGCTTCGATCATTGAAAAACCTCTGGAAAAACCTCTGGAAAAACCTCTGGAACAAACGGGGGATGTAGCGCCAGCGGTGGTAGAAGTGACGACTGAAAAACCAGAAGCAAGTGTCAAAAAACCACAATTCGAGATCATACCTTCGCAACCAGTTGACAAAAAAGCTGCAGCGCTATTTGCCAATGCGTCGAGCTTAATAGCGCTTGAAGACTTTCCTGCAGCAGAGGTACTGCTGCAGGAATTGATCAATGGTTTTCCACAATACGCTAGTCCCAGAACCAATCTTGCGGTGCTTTACGTTAATACGGGGCGACAGGCTGAGGCGGTACCGCTGCTGGTGGCCGCGATTGAAGTTGAGCCAAAAGCCTGTATACCCAGAGTCCAGTTAGGGTTGATTGAACGGAGTAGAAATAATTTTGTTGCCGCCGAGGCGGCTTATCTAGGCTGTTTGGCACAGCAACCGGAGAATCCAAACGCACACCTGAATCTGGGTATTCTTTATGAATTGTACATGGGGCGGTTTGAGGATGCCCTGGCCGCCTATGACGCATACCAGCAATCGGCTATCTCGCCAGACCGTCGGGTCGCGGGTTGGATGGCCAATTTATCCCGTAGAGTGAAGACCACCAGCCAACTTGCTGCAGGGGAGCTGTTTTAATGATTCGTTTTGTTGCGACTTTTTTTACCACTAATCTGATGACCGCAATGATTTCCTGTTTTGTGAGTACCACGGTGTTTGCCGAAACCACCGCTGAAGGGGAAACCATATACCTTGATGAAACTTTTATTTCTGGAAATCAGGAATTGCCAAAGGTTTTGTACATTTTACCCTGGAAAAACCAGAGTAGCGGTGCAGTCCCCGCGGTACAACCGAAATCATCGATGGAACGGGTGATGACCTTGTTAACCCCACATGAATATCGAATGGAATTGTCCTGGCGATCCCGGATCTCAGACCAGCAGTTAGCCCGGACAAAAGTGAAGACAGAATCAAAAACCCAACTGAAGTCTGATTCGAAAGCTGGACCTGAAAACCTGAATAACAACTCAAGCTCGATTGATAGCCAGGCATATTTAGATGTGTCCTTGCATAAAATTGAGCAAACACAATCAATCCTTAAGGAGGACTGACCCATGGAATCCATGAATTTGGTAATAAGTTTTTTCCAGAATGGTGGACCGTTTATGTTTCCAATTGCAATGGTGTTGACCATCGGCGTCGCGATTGCAGTTGAGCGTTACATCTTTCTCGCCCGGACTGTCAGGGCAAACCGGCAGGGTTTTGCATCTTTGATGCCTTTGCTTGTAGAAGGAAACTTTCAAAAATTAATGAAAGAATCCAAGGCGAACAAGTCGGCGATAGGTCAAATCTTTCATGAGGGTATCGCGCGAATGCAAAGCACCCGGCGTCGGCAGGATGTTGAATATGCGATGGAGGAAGGTCTATTGGAAGCCTTGCCAGGGATAGAGAAACGCACGCCATATTTGGCGACCTTCGCCAACATAGCGACATTACTTGGACTCCTGGGCACGATCATAGGTCTGATTGCAGCCTTTGCTGCGGTTGCCAATGCAGACCCTTCTGAAAAGGCGTCGTTATTATCACAGAGTATTTCTATTGCGATGAACACAACGGCCTTTGGCTTGATGGCCGCGATTCCCCTGCTGCTGATACATTCACACCTGCAGGGCAAGACTAATGAAATTGTTGAAAATCTGGAAATTGCCGTGGTGAAGTTTCTGAATTTTATGGAAAGAAACCGTCCAGCGGAACAGTCAACAGGTCGAGGTGCAAAAACCAATCCAGCTTCTGCACAAGGATCGAAGGCAAAGGCTGCAGTCAAATCCGGTCCTTCAGATAGTTCGTCGGTCACCGTTGCCTAGATGCTATTCACCGAGGTACGCGTTAGTGCAGTGCCGTTCATAGAGGTATAAACAGATGAAGCTGAATAGAAGGCGACGAAGACGTGGCAATGATGAAGTTGATCTTGATGTCACACCTTTTATGAATCTGATGATTGTGCTGGTGCCGGTACTATTGTTATCAATGGTATTTGTACATACAACCGTAATCGACTTGAACTTCCCCTCGGGTGAAGCTGCAGCGGCAATCGACGTGGAATCGGTGCATCTTGAAATCCAGGTCTACGATGACGAGATTGTTGTGGCGGACGGCCGTTCCGTCATCAAGCGGTTACCCAATCTGGTTAGCGGATACCACGATTTCGAAAAACTGTCGTTGACGCTGCAAGAGCTGAAACGACGACTGCCGGACAAGCAAGACGCAGTAATATTGTTGGAAGATCATACTGATTACCAAACCCTTGTGACAGTGATGGATACAGTCAGCGCTTATCGATTACCAGAGGGAGGCGATTCATTGCCAGTGGCTCTTTTTCCGGAAGTCTCTCTCGGCGATGCACCAGTGCAAAATTCATTGGCAGGAATTGCTAGCGGGAGGACAGGCGAATGAATGTTAGCCGAATGGGTCAGCGCCGCAAACGGCAAAAAAATGCAAAACCCGCGACACTAAATCTGGTGTCATTAATGGATATCTTCACTATTCTGGTGTTCTTTTTGATGGTCAACTCCAGCGACGTTGAAGTGCTGGAGATGGAAGCGAATATAAAATTACCTGACTCGAATGCGCAACAAAGACCGGAAGAGCGCCTGTTGATCTCAGTGAATGCTGATAATTTGATTGTTCAAGGTAAAACAGTGGCTTCGGTTGATGAGCTTTTGGCAAACAAGGCAGAGACGATACCTGAATTGCGAGCGGCGCTGCTGGATTATTTAAATACCCAAAGTATTTCACTTAAGGGCGCTGCATCTCAAAATGCTTCTCTCGAAGGTAATGCCGTCACCATTATGGGAGACAGGGAACTGCCCTATCAGTTGTTAAAGCGAATAATGCTGACTTGTCAAAATGCAGAGTTCACCAGAATCGCGTTGGCGGTAAACAGGACAACCACTGAGCAGGCTGCGCTTTGGCCTCAACCAACAATCGAAGATACGGCACAGCAGTTAGCGCCGCAGACCGGCCAGGTTGCTATCGGCCTGGCGGATATTGGAGGTAGAGTCGATGAACGCCATGGTTAACAAAAATGTGACGGGAACCCACGCAATTGAAATCAGTCTTAAGTCCACGATTCAATCTCCCTGGAATGAATCGGTCGATGAAAAATTATTCAGGCGATTGTTGGGGATAATGTTGACGGTCTGCCTGACCCTGTCGGGCATGGTTTTTTCAATTCAATTGCCCGAAATCAAACGTAAGGTGCATGAAAGACTGGCACCTCAATTTGCAGAAATTCTGTTGGAAAAGATTGAGCCTAAACCCATTGTGGAGGTTAAACCCGTTGTACCCCCGGAAATGGAACCAGAGCCAATAGAACAGATCATTGAGAAACCACCGGAGAAAATCCAGGTAGCCGAGGTCAAACAGGAAGTTCGGCAAACCGTAAACCAGGCCCGGGATAAAGCTAAGGTTGCCGGTGTTCTGGCATTTCAGGATGAACTGAGTGATATGCGGGAGGCGCTGGATGTCTCACAGTTGCAAGATACCGCATCACTTCAGCGTGGCAGTGGTGAAGCAGCGTCGATAGACCGTTCGTTGCTAACTTCCAAAGCTTCTGAAAAGCAGGCGAATGTGAATGTGTCAAATCTGTCGAGGGAAACAGGCGGTGTCGCCTTGTCCGGTCGCGCCTCGACCGTCGTGGATGCACCGGTGCCAGAACAGGAAGTCAGGACGGGCGCAGTGAGACTGGCCAGGGATACAGTACAATCCGAGCGAAGTATCGAACGGGTAAGAAAGGTATTTGATGCGAATAAAGGTGCAATTTATGCGATCTATAATCGCGCGCTGAGGCAGAACCCGGGTTTGCTGGGCAAGGTTGTGCTTGAGCTTGTCATTGAACCAGGTGGTGCAGTCTCAGCCTGTCAAGTTGTGTCAAGTGAGATGAATGACGAAGAAATGTTAGCGAAACTGGTCCGCCGTGTGCAGCTGTTTGATTTTGGTGAGGGTAATGTTGCTGTTACCAAAATTAGCTACCCGGTACATTTTCTGCCTGGCTAGCCTAAAACTGTTTTTGTACCCGGAAAAGAAGTGCTAAGGTCATCCATTCCTGTAGGTAGGCGCTTAAGGAGTGTCCCATGGATGAAGCCGGGCATCTGGCTGAAATAGCCACCAAAGGTTATACGATACTAGCTGATGTTCTTGGCAGCGCAGAGATTAGCGATGTTAAGCGAGCGCTAGCACCCTGGCTACAACAAGACCTGATGGGTCGTAACAACTTTGAAGGGCACAAGACCGAACGGGTTTATGCTCTTCTGGCCAAGGTCCCCGCGCTGGCATCTATCATTGAACATCCCAGGTTACTCCCCTTGCTGGATAACTTGCTGACAGAACACTACCTGCTGTCGGCCAATCTGGCGATCAATATTCATCCGGGTGAGACGCCACAGCCTTTTCATGCAGATCACACCCAGGTTGGTAACAGTGACCGCAGCCAGCTAAATGGCATCAGCACAATCTGGGCGTTTGATGACTTTACCGACGTCAATGGTGCAACTGAAGTGATAGCGGGTAGCCATCTTTGGACAACAGCCGAGTTCAATGCCGGTGTTGCCAGGGACCAGCCAATGACTAAAGTACTCATGTCTGCGGGCTCGGTGCTGGTATTCCATGGCTCCCTGTATCACCGCGGCGGAGCGAATAATTCTTCGAGTACCCGGCTTGCCATAACCCCCCAATATTGCCAGCCCTGGCTTCGTCAACTCGAAAATATGGTGCTTGCAATTCCGCCCTCCGTTGCCGGCCAGTTCTCGCCCAGGCTGCAGGAGATGCTGGGCTTTGGCGTTCGGGAACCCGGTTTTATGGGTTATGTCGACGGCAGGCATCCGCGTCGATTGGTCGATGCTGGCTATCAGGGAAGAAAGGCAAGAGGACTTTCGTCCTAACCCCCTGGGTAGTCACAGCTGACAGGATGGAGAGGGTCAAAATACCTGTGCTATCTTCCAGGAAAAATTAGCACCTTTATGTTCGAACGCGAGCCTGGAGATAAAAAGGCACATCGTAAACCACTACCGCACGCAAAAAAGTTTCAGGTTCCTTACCCATCGCCAGTACCTCGACCTGGATGGCATCTGTTGGTCTTGTGCTGTTTTAATTTCCATCGGGGTATATTTGGGTATTTAGTCAGCGGTAAAATAAAACATTGGGTAAAACGATGAGAAATAATTTTGGTTAATAGTGATGGCTGAATCTTTTGGGTTAACAGAGGGCGAACTTCTGAGCTACCAACAAAATGGCTATCTGGTTCGGGAGAATGTGTTTTCAGATACCGAGGTGATGGCCCTCCGTCAAGCTGCAGAGCGAGCGGTGGATAAGGCCGTAAGCCTGTGTGAATCGGGGAAGACATATATTCTCGACGGTAAACGGTTTGTGGATGTTGGGCATCTGACGGTTCAATTTGAACCTGGGGTGGACAACACCCAGGTACGCGTCATTGAACCGGTGAATGAGTTGGATCAGGGGCTGGATCAGATTGTTGTAGATCCAAGACTGACCGAACCAATGCGGGTGCTGGTGGGTTGTGACAAGATTGCGCTGTGGACCGCAAAACTAAATTTAAAGCGACCCAGGGAAGGCTCCGGATTTGGCTGGCATCAGGATTCACCTTATTGGGTTCATGACTGCGATCACGTTGATCAATTACCCAATGTGATGATTGCATTCGATGACGCGGACCTTGATAACGGGTGTTTTAAAGTCATCGCGGGAAGCCATCTGCAAGGCTGCCTGCCAGGTAAAGACGATGGCACTCAACTCGGTGGATTTTATACCAACACCAGCAGTTTTGATGAGAAAGATCAGGTCGCCATGGAAGTACCCGCCGGGTCTGCCATATTTTTCAATCCTCATACGGTTCATGGTTCTTCTGCAAACGAGTCAGATCAACCGCGGCGGGCAATTATCATTACCTATCAACCGGCCAATTCTCCGCAATTGAAATCCGGAGAGGTCAGGAATCTTTAGGCTGGTTTAGAAATGACGCGGATACGGTAAGGTGTTTTGTTACACACGGACGCTGCCCCTTGGCTATTCGCTGGTACTGGACAAATTTGTTTCGTTAACAGGAATTAGATGATGAGTAAAACAACCCCCTTTTGGCCGGAAGCACCGGAACTAAGGCGCGCAGATATTGGGTTCAGTTTCAGGGGGCACAACTATCTGGGTCACCTGGTTGCACCACCGGCCATTCATGGTCCAAAACCGATGGTTATGGTTATCCACAATTATCAGGGATTGAAGTATTTTGATGTTGACGTTGCTGAATACATTGCCAGGCTAGGCTATACAGGTTTTGCCATTGATCTGTATGGAGATACGGTACCTGCTGACGAGCGACTCTGGCCAATGGAGGAGCAACAGATTGCGGGATTTCAGAAGAAGTGTTTTGCCGGTATGGTGGCGCTGGACCACGATCATGAACTTTTCCGTGACCTGTTAAAAACCTGGCTGGACCATGGCCTTGCACACGAGTTTGTCGATGGTGCTATCGCACCTGCGGCGATGGGCTATTGTTTTGGTGGAGTGGCGGTATTGGAGGCGGTGCGTGGTGGCCTAAACTTTGGTGGTGTCGTTTCCCTGCATGGTTTGTTGCAAACCGGTGAGGATCCAAATCCTTCAAAATTCGATGCAGAACGTCCACCGGTAAAAACCTGCAGTAATCACTACAATACCCAAACCGTCGTGATAGTGGAAAATGGTGCTGATGATGAGTTGGTACCGGACGACAGCAAACAGCGATTTTTCGCCGAAATGGATGGCGCCGGGGTCGATTGGGTTTTTCATCATTACGCCGGGACGCCGCACGGGTTTGCCCTGCCACCCACGCTCGGCCCGCCGGGAAAACTTCACGAATCGACGGACCGTCGCTCTACCATGAACCTGCTAAATCTGTTGCGGGAAATATTCCCTGGTGTGCCGCAAAATACCGTTTTGCATAATGCATCCGGAACCAGCATCCCTTCATAAGGCCTGGCGCTAACTCGTGTCTATCCACAAACTATCTTCGGCGGTATTACTTCCCTCCTAAGTGCCTGAAATTACGACCTAACTTGTATCTGATTTTGCGTTTTCCAGTTGAATTTGTCTATTTATGGACGGGAACTAACTAGTGCGCATCCGTAAACTAAAATCTCCGTGGTTACTTCCCTCGTAAGTGCCTGTAATATATGCCTAACTTATTTTTAGTTTTGCAGTTTCGACTGAATTTCGTCTATTTATGGACGGGAACTAACTAGTGCCTATCCACAAACTATCTTCGGCGGTATTACTTCCCTCTTAAGTGCCTGTAATATATACCTAACTTATTTTTAGTTTTGCAGTTTCGACTGAATTTCGTCTATTTATGGACGGGAACTAACTAGTGCGCATCCGTAAACCAAAATCTCCATGGTTACTTCCCGACAACTTATTGATTTCTAAGCCAACAGATCTGAAAAGTCTGGGAAATTTACCTTGAAATGGCCATTTAGGAACGGAAACTAACTTGCAGCGCAGGGACAATGGCAATAGGGTCACCTGCGATAGTCGCATCCCCCCAGTGCTTGCCTTAACTATATGTGCCTGTTAAAACCATAAGCTGACAAATGCCCGCAGTACAATGGCATCAAAACTGTATAAAGATTCATCGCCAAAGGTTGAGGCACTGGTGACGTCACTAAAGTCCTGATAATCGAAGGTGATGTAATCGACATTGAGGTTTACTGAGCCTTTGTCAAACAGCAGGAAGCCATCCTTGTTAAACAAATAGCTGGCCCCAAACCCAATGGTTGCGCTATCAAACGTGGCAAGTTCTTTATCCCTCGCGAGAAAGTTCTGGGCATCCCGGAACGGGAAAATATCTGCATAGAAGTCGGCGGCGGTTTGAGTATAGTACCTCGCCTTGGCATCAAACTCCCAGCGGTCTCCCAGTGGGTGAGTGTAAGAAATTTCACCATTGTGAGCGACAATTCCCCATGAGTCTGAGTAGTATCTGTACTCCGCCCGGAGTGCCGCACGATAGGGCAGGTAATACATCGTACGAACGGCCATCGCATCACTGGTTCTGGTTCTCGGATAAATCTCGGATTGATAGTTGTAGCCTTTGCCTGCAGTGGTATCAAAAAACCTCACTGAACGATAGGGATTGTTAAGGAAGCCTTCGTCAACAACGGCTTCATAGCCAAAGTTCATGATCATGTGTTTTGTTAGTATCTGGGATAGCTCGAATTTGTAAGCCTGGTGGCTAGCCACATCCTCAAAAGTGTTATCGCCATTTCTGCTGACAGTGTCATCGCCGTAGGAATACCCCATTGAAAAAGTGGAGAGGTCGCCAAAAAAATCCTGACTGACACTTAAATGTAATGTACTGGCTTCGTAGTCGTCTTCCTTACTACTGGTTACCCCTATGCCCAGGAGAGTTTTGTCATACAAATAGTCCATGCCGACACTGAACTCTTCCCGGGTTTCGGAATAGGCGGATGCAGTTGCCTCAACATCCACGGATGCTCCTGAAATCATATCGACGTAATAATTACCCCACGCAGAGATCTTGTCCTTATAGGCTTTTCTTACCAATACGGAAGGGCCATTGATTGTGACGCCACCACCATCGTAGCTGTGCCACAACACATCGGCTCGATCTTCCGGCAGAATCTTGGCCAGGCCAGATGCGGAATAACCCAGGCAGAGTGCCGCCAATACGCAGGAGATCGGTATGACACGACCGGCGCGCTTAATCGGTTCCATGACAGACATAGATATACTGTTAGTTACAACCACAACCACCTCCGGCACCACCTTCGGCGCCTCTTGCGCCTTCACGGGCCTGATGCACGTGATGCATGAAGGCAGCATCAGCTGGACCCCTGGCGAATGTCATAATAGGATCAGCTAATGCGCTTCTTTCGAATGGGCTTACCCAGGGCTCGATCGAGGCGCAACTTGAGAGCAGTGTAATACTGCAAACCAGTGTGAAAATAGTGAGTCTTGCTTTGCTAATCATTGAATTATCCTCGCTTATACTTGCTCGTTTTCTCTGATGGGTCGCATTATCATCCATCGCTATCAGGGCATTAAAAAAAGACTGAAACACCTGCGCTGACTTCAAAATTATGGGTCTGTTTCTGGGTACCGGTAATCTCTGTTTCAAAAACATGATCACGGACATTAAAGTTTAGTGAGATAAAGTCGTTGGCGATAACGCGGTAGCCAACGCCGCCGCTGATCGTAAATTCGTCATTACCGGCAAACTGGGTTGCGCCGATACCGCCAACCAGATAGAAGCCGGAATTAACCGACCACCGATTTAGAATAAAAGCTTCCCCCGGGAAGAGATTCACACCGATGGATAGATCGTAGAATGCCAAATCACGGTCTTCTGCAGTGAGCAGGCTTGCGCCTCCGGAAAGTTTTTCAAAACTGGTTTCGCCAACCTGGCTTTGGCCGTACCTGGCCTCCACAAAAAAATCCTCGGTAACGTGATATTTTAGCGCACCGACAACAACCGAATTGGTTTCAAAATCTTCCACGGAAAGTAGGCCGCCTGAAATACCAAATTCAAAATTTTCCGTATCTATGTCCGAAATTTTGACTTCCCGCCTTTCAGGCGCTTGAATCAGGCTGATATCCTGGCCGTCCTCAAGTGGATCCGATAAGTCTATTTCCTCAGCCGCAAATAAGCTGCTTGACCCGGCACACAGTGCCAGCGTGGCGCAAATGCGAAGTAAATTTGCGGAACCTTTGATTGAATTCCGCGGTGCTGAAACTATTGTTTGAGTATTCATTTTCATCTCCTTTAATCAGTTCCCGTCCTTAAATCGACGAAATTCTGTCAAAACTGTAAAACTAAAAATAAGTAAGGCATTTATCCCAGGTACCTTCGAGGGAACTAATACCGCCGAAGCTAGTTTTTGGATTGGCACTGGTTAGACCTCGGGGTAGGTTTTTTTTAAGATCTATACCTGAGCTATCTATACCTGAGCTATCTCGTCTGAACTGTCTCACATGTTCTTCTCGCCTAGAAAAATGTACTGATACCTATCTTCCATTCTGAAATCTCCTTGTTACTATTCCCGCTGGTGAGCACCGTGTGATAACGATAGTCAATAAACGATATAAATCGTCGGGAGAGGTAGATGTTGACACCGCCGCCAACGTTCAGGGTTTGATCTGTCTGGTCCTGCGCCTGAACAATGGTAGAGAAGGGTTTGGTTTTAAGAATGCCGGTGCCGATTTGAAAATAAGGTGAGACTCGCCAATGGGGAAACGGCGAATGCTGAATGTTGCCAGTGCCCATCCAGCCATCAGAAAACTCTCCAAGCACCTGTGCGCCCTGAATTTGGATTGCAATATTTCGGGTCAGGTGAAATGAAACAGAAGTTGAAATGGTTGCAGCGCCGTCGAGGTCACCGCCGCCCATAGACCATTCCCAGCGTCTGTTAATGGCGTCTTCGGTACTCGAATTGGCAAATACTGCCTTTGCGCCTTCATGGTCAGTTGTCTCTGACATCTGTGAAAGATGAACCCATCCGGTTTTTGGCTGTTTTCCAAGGGTCTCGACCTTGAACCAGTCCGTGCGGCGTTTCAGAATGATGACCTTTTCCTTTTCGAGGGCGACATGGAAAATTGGATAACCTCTGCCTGGCCCGGTTCTTAGTTCTATAAATGGTTGAACGACGGTGACTTCACTTGCAAGGCTCTGCCCTGGGCCAAACAGAACCATGAGCAGTGCTAACACAACCAGGATGCGTGCATTGGTTTCGGGCAAGTAGCTGATGCAGGCACGATCTTGAGCTTGAGCCAATTTTCTCACTACTGCGGCACCTCGAATGGGTTGTTGTAGTACTGGCCGCCAATGTCCAGCCATTCGGCAATTAATCGAAGTTCTGCTGGAGACAAATAGTCTGCATGGCTACCACCATTTGCAAACCGATCAAAGAATCGGGGTGATGACAAGGCACTGTTGACGGACATGCTGGGATTCACATTGACCGTTCGAAAAACCGGGATCGGTTGATCGTTAATATCCAGCAGCAGATTACCGTCCGCATCCAGTTCGAAAACAGGGTTGCCAGCCGCATCAAAAACCTGCTCCATAAAATCAATCAGGACACCATCAGCCAATACCTGCTCAGCGTCGTTAAATAGTAGTTCACGATAGCTCTTAAAGTGATCATTTTGATCAGTTGAAGGACCATCTGTCAGGTCAAGCTGGGCAGCGGGCACTTGTGCCAAACCCATTGCGTCGACAGCAGTATGGCAATCAACACAGGTTCGCTGTTCAAGTAGTGTAATGCCGTCAACATCCACTATATTGCGATCTACGGACCACAGCGGGTGAATGATTGACTCGTAGTTAATGGTTGCGCGACAGTTTGTTGTCCAATTGGTGTTGCATCCCGTTGTCACCGGAAATTGTGTTTCCAGATCGTTATAACGATACGAAAATGGTGCGTCTTTGGGTCTTTGTGCTTCGTTCGTCCACACATCTTCGAATGACACGCTAAATGAAAGTGCTGGTGTCACGGTGTTTCTGGCATAGGCTTCTGCCATCGTTTCTCCTGAATTCACAATAAATTCGGGATCCAGGCCTGAAAAAGGACCGCCACTATTGATTGAAGGCGCTTCGGCATTCAATCTCCCGTGTGGTAATTCGCTGTCGCTTGAATGACATCCCGTGCAGGACAAAATTTCACCGGGTCGAACCTGTAACCAGTTCCTGTGTCTTGGGGAAATTCTGCGTCCGTCAGCATCAAGCACGCTCAGTGCAAGAGGTACATCGGCGGGAATCTTAACCAGTACAGAGCCATCTGGATGAACAGTTGTATAACCGACAATGTCGCGCATGCCTTCGTTGCTTGATCTGCCAAAGGCAGTGCCCGGGAGATTGACCAGGTCCCGGTCGGGTAATGAAACAGGTTTGATGAGTCTCAAAAACTGGGCAGGACGTTGTGCAGCAGAAGTCAGCACGGGGTTGGCCACCGTGGCAAAGTCCGGTACTGCAAGATCAACGCCATCAAGATCGTAGATACTGCGGATGCTCAGAATTCCAACCCCTTCATCTATCAGGTCCTGGGTATCCTGTGTGAACAGGGTTGTCGAAGATGTTCCCGAGGATACTGGTGGAATGTAAGTAGGGACCGGTCGCGGTGACATGACAATCGCCTCGGTCAGGACGATACCTTCAGTCGGCGGGACCACTGGTTGCTGGGTTTCATTGTCCAGATTCAAAATCCAGATTCCAAACAGTGGGTCAGCTTCTATAGGTAATGGGTCAGTTGCTGAGATGCGCTCTTCCGTGCAGGGGACAATGGCCTCTGCTTCCAGCAATCGGCATTGGGACCAGGATACGAGTAAACGATTACTGTTGTCGAAAAGAGGATAGGCAGATGCAAATCTGCCGCGCAATGAAGGCAAGGTCAGATTTACAATTTCAGCCAGAGGTGAGACCTGGCCAGACTCGGCGGTTCCCAATTGGCCAAAGACCGGTTGATCGTGTTCAACAAAATTCTCGACATCCAGTAAAAGCAGGTCGCCTCCCAGCACAGGGTCCTCATCGAGTTGGGCAAGTGCCAGAATGCGACCATCTTCCGTTTGTCTGGGGTCAAGGAAAACAATATCAGAACCATCGCGGCCGGTATCCTGACTGTGATAGCCGTAAAGTCGTTCCAGATTGGATCCGTCCGGGTTTGATTGATACAAGCTGATGTTATCTCGACCAGGTACGTTGTCCCACCTGGAGAATACCAGCTTGCCATTTGTCAGAATTGTAGGGTCCTGGTCATGGCTCTGGTTGAAGGTGATTTGTTCGAGCCCGGTACCGTCGTCATTAATCGAGTGTAGGACGAAGGCTTCTTCGCGACGATCCTCATCCAAAGCGGCAAACTGGGGTCGACCCTCATCGAGCAGAATGGCTCTGGATTGTCGCTGCCGGTTGGAGGTGAAAACGATGCGGCCATCGGCGAGAAAATGTGGATCACGATCATGGCCAGCTTCAGCAATGGTGTCAGAGTCAATAATGCGTCTTAGGCTGTCTGTTTGGAGGTCGTAGAGCCAGATATTCCAGGTTGGTTGATCCTCCAGGTCCAGATCCGGGTCAAATGGTCCCCGAAGAGAAAACACCAACTGGGTCCCGGAAGGATCTGATTCAATGTCACGCACATCGTAAAGTGGTATCGAGTCAGTATTGCCAGCCGATGCACTGTCGTCTTCTGAAATAAATGCCTGGTCTGAAATGTTCCTTTCCAATGCGCTGGCAATTGCTCGATCTTTAAGGATCAGGCTTGCACCCGGCTCAAAAATGTTCATTGTCCGGGGTGAAATTACGGGCGTTTGATCATCGGGGCCGACCAGCGGTCTGCTAATGAAGACGATTGGAAAATCCTGAACAATTGCGTTTGATTCAATGCTTGTTTGAACTTGGGAAGTGCCATTTTCATCTTCTTTTTCGCCACAAGCACTTGTCATTGCGATAAGAAAAAGCGCGAATGGCAGTTTTTTCGTTCGTAGTATCACTAAAATCTCGTTACATCTATTCGCGGCCTGTAAGCTTAATTAACTTGTTAGCTTTTTCTTGTGATGAGATTCACAAAAGTAACAATCAATTTAGACTAAACGTGCGTTAGTTCACGTTAACAAACTATTTGTCTCTGGTTTTCCCAATTCTTTCCCTACTCTAGGCTCTCGTTTAACAGAACAACTAATTTGCTTTGCCCCGAAAGCTTGTCGGCATCTAAAAAACGACTAGCCAATCAGCAAACTAAAATGGATAGACAGAGTTATGCATACGCTTTTTGTTAATGAAGATACATATCCCCGGAAAGCGACGAGCAGGGTAATCACACAAATGATGCTCCTTACCGTTGCTTTCCTTTTAGCGACGATTGCCTGCGCATCGGCTTTTGCAGGACCAAGGGAGCAAGCTAAACGAATGCATGACCGTCTGGCAGGGGTGCCGCCATCTGCTGAAGTTCTGAATGAAATGGCGACCTTGATTCAATCGGGTTCGGGTAGCGAAGCAGAAAATGCGCAAGCAGCCGCGATGCTTGCGACGGAACATCCGGATTTTTATCGAACCACGCTGAAGAACTTCGCCGCCCCCTGGACCAACCGGGACCAGGACGTTTTTGTGCCACTAAATGACTATTCAGCGACAATTATCGGGGTTGTGAGAGACGAGGTCGATTTCAGGGAAATATTATCGGGGGATATTCTGTACACCGATGACGGGAATTCTGGTGTCACGGCCTATAGCCGGACCAATAATCTTCATTATGAACAGTTGGAACAGGCTGGAACAGATCTGGCAGATCATTTGCAGCGCCAACTGCAATCATCGCTGTTGAATATTCCGGCGGAGGCTACCGCAGGAGTGATGACAACAAGGGCTGCCGCCAAAGCGTTTTTTATTGCGGGGACTAATCGAGCGATGTTTCGTTTCACCCTGGTGAACCATCTTTGTCGTGACCTGGAATCACTTGCAGATACCACCAGAACGCCAGACCGCATTCGTCAAGATATTACCCGTTCTCCCGGTGGAGACAGTCGCGTCTACAGGAACAATTGTATCGGCTGTCATTCCGGTATGGATCCAATGGCACAGGCTTTTGCTTACTATGACTATGCCTTTGATTCGGCGTCAGACCCGGAGGGTGAGTCAGGACAATTAATCTACAACACCAGCGGTACGGTTGATCCCGTCACAGGAACCAGGGTTGTCAGTAAGTATCATAATAATGCCAGTAACTTCCCTTTCGGGTTTGTGACCGGAACCGATGATTGGTCGAACTACTGGCGTCAGGGTCGGAACCAGAATGTCGGCTGGAGTGAAAATTTGCCCGGTACCGGTAATGGTGCAAAAACCATGGGGGCAGAACTTGCCAACAGCGATGCATTTGCCAGCTGTCAGGTTGTGAAAGTTTTTCGCAATGTTTGTCTCAGAGAACCTGTCGATGCGACAGATAGAAATGAGATCAGGTCTCAAACCCAGGCATTCACAAGTAGTAACTTTAATTTAAAGCGCACATTTGCATCAGTCGCTTCATACTGCAGGGGTGAATGAAGATGAGATTATTGATACTTTTTTGCTTATTTACCTTACTGCCAATATTACAGTCCTGTAGCCAGGGCGCCGGTCAAGCTGTACAGGAGAATCTGGATCTGGGTGCCGACGATGGTAGTCGTAGCCTTGTACTCAATGGTCCAGCGCCTCAAACCGAAGACGTCCAGCAGTTTCGAATTAGTTTGTGGGAAAATGTGGCACCGGCTAATCGTTGTGGTGAATGTCATATCGTCGGTGAACAGAGTCCGAGTTTTGCCCGAAATGATGATATTAACCTGGCCTATGATCAGGTAAATGCTTATGTTTCTCTGGCTGAACCTTCACAGTCACGGCTGGTGACTAAAGTGGGAGAAGGACATAACTGCTGGTTGGCATCGAATCAGGCATGTACAGATATTCTAACGACATGGATTAGCAACTGGGCTGGCGATTCAGCTGGAAATAGTAATGTGATTGAACTCCGGTCGCCCGCATTAAAAGATCCCGGCGCATCCAAATCTTTTCCGGCTGACGCCGTGGCCTTTGCGGCAACTGTCCATCCTTTGCTCATGACCTATTGTGTGGAGTGCCATAGTGACAGTGCGCAGACCCCGCAGTCACCCTTCTTTGCGGTTGCCGATGCCGCTGCGGCCTACGAAGTAGTTAGAAGTAAAATTGCGATAGATGACCCGGCAAACTCGAGGTTAGTGCTGAGACTGGGCAGTGAGTTTCATAACTGTTGGTCTGATTGCACAAGTAATTCGGCCCAGATGTTAACGGAAATTGAAAATCTGGTGGCAACAATACCGGAAACCGAAATCGACCCGGACCTGGTGACCTCAAAAGCCCTGCGCCTGGCTGATGGTATTGTCGCGGCCGGCGGTGGTCGAATTGATACTAACCTGGTCGCATTCTATGAATTTAAAACTTTGACAGGCCTGACTGCATTCGATACCAGTGGGATTGACCCTGCAATGAATTTGAACTTTAGTGGTGATGTGTCCTGGGTTGGCGGTTGGGGAATCCGGATCGGTGATGGTGGCAAGGCGCAGGCATCAACTGCCACAAGTCGCAAGCTGCACGACCTGATAACCGCGACCGGTGAATACGCCATTGAAGCCTGGGTTGCACCGGCCAATGTTACCCAGGAAGAAGCTCGCATTGTCAGCTATTCAGCAGGCACCGGGGCGCGAAACTTCGCGCTGACCCAGACCCTTTATAATTATGACTTTCCGGCACGTTCTTCACTGACAGATGGTAATGGTAATCCGCAGATCTCGACACCGGATGGTGACGAAGTGCTACAGGCGACGCTTCAGCATGTTGTTGCAACTTTCGATCCCACTAATGGACGTCAGCTGTTTGTTAATGGTGCCAGAATAGACGTTGATGATATTGAGGGTGGAACCCTGAACGATTGGGATGACACTTTTGCCTTTGTCCTCGGAAACGAAGTGTCGGGCGATCGTTTGTGGCGTGGTGTGTTACGGCAGGTAGCAATTCACAATCGGGTGCTCACGGCTGAACAGGTAAAGTTAAATTTTGATGCAGGCGTTGGTGAGCAGTTCTATTTGCTGTTCGGTGTAAGTCATCTTATTGATGTTCCGGAGGCTTTTATAGTGCTTCAGTTGAGTCAGTTTGATAACTACAGCTATTTGTTCAATCAGCCATTTTTTATCTCGCTATCCGACACAGCTGTGCCTGACAACATCCCGCTTCAGGGTATGCGAATTGGTATAAACGGGCGTGAACCCGAGGTTGGGCAGGCTTATCGCAATCTTGACATTTTGCTTGATGAATCGCTGTACGAGGCGGGCGTTGGCCAGCCGATTTCTCCCATTGGCACAATCTTTGGTATCGAAAAAGGCGTCGAAAGTGACGAATTCTTCCTGACCTTTGAGCGGTTGGGAGGCAACACCAATGTCGTGGTTGAGGCGACACCTCCACCAGAGGCAGAAGCGCCCGATGGTGAGCCAGCGCCACAGATTGGCGTCAGAACATTCGATGAAATTAATGCAAGTATGGCGGCAATGACAGGTGTTGCGATTGCGCAAGCGGATGTGGCCGGCACCTTTGCCACAGTTCGGCAACAGTTGCCGAGCCTGGCATCTATTGATGGATTCCTGTCCTCACAGCAAATGGGTGTCACTCAACTGGCTATAGAGTACTGCAATGTGCTGATTGAGGATTCTGCGCTGCGTCAGAGCCTGTTTCCTGGATTTGATTTTTCCGGGACACCGGTCGCCGCCTGGAACCAGGCTGGCAGAGACGCCTTTATAGTACCGTTACTGGGCAGGGTGTTGGGCGAAAATATCGCGTCACAGCCATCGACTGACGCAACACAAATGGAACTGGAATCACTGGTTCAAGCGTTGCTTGATTCTGGCAACCCGGCAACTGAAAACAACGCACAACGCACCAGAACTATTGCGAAAGCAACCTGCGCAGCGGCGACCGGTAGCGCGGCAATGCTAATTCAGTAGTGAAATACCGCCGAAGATAGTTTGAGGATAGAAATAGTTAGTTCCCGTCCATAAACCGACGAAATTTGATGAGAATTGCAAAACCAAATATAAGTTAGGTAGTAGTTATAAAGACATACGAGGGAAGTAATACCGCCGAAGATAGTTTGAGGATAGAAAACAGTTAGTTTTTTAAGGCCCAAATAACACTGGCCACACGATTGAAACAAAAGAGAGAAACCAGAATGAAAAAAGCCTTACCTGTTGATGCACCACTGAAACATGAGGATCATCCGAGGCCCGTATCTCGTCGCGACTTTATTCGACAGGGATTCCATGCAGGTTCCGCGGCTGTCATGGCGCCATCGCTATTTAGTTTGTTTGCGAATCCAATGGAAGCGAGGGCTGCACTGGCACCTGACCTTGAAGCGCTAAAAGCTTCCTGCGGACTTGCTGTGCAGGGCGCCGGTCGAATACCTTTTATTTGTTTTGATCTGGCGGGCGGGGCGAATATAGCCGGGTCAAATGTACTGACGGGTGGAAGAGATGGCCAGATGGACTTTTTATCCACCGCGGGATATTCCAAACAGGGATTGCCTGGTGATCAAATTCCACCGATTGCCAATGCCCAAACGGGACTGAGTGACTTTATAAACGCTGATCTTGGTCTCTCTTTTCATAGTGATTCGGCTTATCTGCGGGGCATGATTGAAAAGTTGAATCCTGCAACCGCGGCCGCGATCAATGGGGCCGTATTGCCGGCGCGATCGGAAAATGATACCGGCAACAACCCCCATAACCCGATGTATGCAATCAATCGTGCCGGTGCAGACGGCTCTTTGCTGACACTTATTGGTTCCAGGGCTTCTGACTCCGGTGGTAACTCGATGGCACCGGGTGATCTTATCGATCCTGGTGTCAGGCCAACAAAAGTTGACCGGCCAAGTGATGTTACCGGTCTGGTTGATGTTGGTGATCTGGTCAATCTGTTGTCTCAACAGGATGCAGTTGCGGTGATGGAATCAATACAGCGAATATCGGATCTGAAGCTAAACAAAGTCAGTTCCGGTATCTCAAGGGATGATGTGATCAAAGACCTGGTTCGGTGTGGCTATGTAAAAAGTGCGGATCTCGCAGACCGGTTTGGTGACCCTTCAACGCTGAACCCCGAGATTGATACAGATATAGTGGGTCCTGGCGGGATCTTCTCCAGCGAAGAATTTAACAGCGATGGAGAATTTCGGAAAGCGGCGTCTGTGATGAAGTTGGTTGTCAACGGTTTTGCCGGCGCTGGCTGTATCACCATGGGTGGTTTTGACTATCACACAGGTGAGCGAGGCACTGGTGAAAGCAGGGATCTTCGAGCGGGCCGATGTATGGGCGCCTGTCTTGAATATGCGGCAAGGGTTGGTGTGCCGTTAATGTTGTACGTTTTCAGTGATGGCTCGGTCTCCAGTGACGGCCAAATTGACGATTCCGTTGCCGGTCGGGGTAAAGGTGTATGGACAGGAGATAATCAATCGACCGCAGCGGCATTTTTTCTGGTTTACAATCCTGCCGGCAGACCACAATTGTTAGGTGGCTCTGCCCTGGAACAGGCTCGGCATCAGCAAATTGGCTGGTTTCGTCCCGACGGGTCTGTTGAAACTTCATCTTCTCCCGCCGCAAACAATGTAAATCTTCTGGTGCAGACAGTCGCCCTGAACTATATGGCGTTGCATGGTAACCAGGGTAGTTTCCCGACCCTGTTTCCTGGCCATGGGTTAGGCAATGCAACACTATTGGATAGCCTGACGGCATTCCAGCCTATTGTTTCCGGTACCATCTGATGAGTGATTAAAATGGTACCTCGCCGGGTCAGGCTATTTCCGAGCGTAGTTCGACCGAATTCCCGTCAGGGTCCTTGATGTAAACAGACTTGCCATAACCCTGGGCACCGTATCGCTCGACAAATTTACCTGCCTGAATGCCATGGGCTGCAAGCTGGGATCTGATGGTCTCCTCGTCGGTCTGTTTCAGCTGTAGACAAAAATGATCAAGATTGTTCCCGGATTCCGTGGGTGCGGCACCGCCCGGTTTGCCAAGCTGGCTATCAACCCTGACAAGGTCAATCAGCGCATTACCTGCCCGTAATTGTATCAATCCAAGCGCAGGTTCAGTTTCCCTTTCAACCTTGCAGCCAAGGACATCGCAATAAAATGTACACATCTCATCCGGATGTGCGGTTCTTAGCACCAGGTGATCAAGCCCCTTAATTTCGATCATATTTAACTCCTTTTTGAATCTGCTTGTATCTGGTCTGTCATCGAAAAGAGACCAGGGCGCTGATGATAGCGCAGGTCTGTTCCTTGATCAGCCTGGGAAAGTAGCCATGAAGGCATGCCAAATCAGGGACAGGATTGGCAAAAAGATGGCGGGGAACCGGTTTCCAGGGAATTTAGTCGTCTCTTTTCGGTAGAATCAGGGATATAATGCGCCTCCTTTTTTCCACCTGCATTGTAACAACCGCGAATATTATGTTTGAACTCATTTCAAATGCTCGCCTGTATAGCCCCGTTTCGCTGGGGATTGGCCACCTGCTGACCTGTGCCGGCAAGATTGTCTATATCGGTGACTCTCGACCTGAATTGGGTACGGGCCTTGAAGTACGAGAAACAGATGTCGAAGGCAGAATGTTAATGCCGGGGTTAATTGATGGTCATGCCCACATCACCGGTGGTGGCGGTGAGACCGGTTATAGTAGCAAGGTGCCACCGGTTCCCTTAAGTGAATTCACTGGTGCCGGGGTAACTTCAGTCATCGGTCTTACTGGCACCGATGATGTCACGCGTTCAACCTCTGCCCTGATTGCAGCAACGATGGCGTTGCGCGAGCAAGGTATGAGTGCCTGGTGTTATACGGGGGGCTATCATTATCCGCTTAATTTGCTGACCGATTCGGCGTTGAGTGACATGGTACATATTGAATGTGTCATCGGGATTGGCGAACTTGCGATTTGTGATCACCGTTCCAGTCACATGACACTGAGTGAGTTGGTTCGGGTTGCCGGCGAAGCCCACGTTGGTGGTTTGATGACCGGGAAAGCCGGATTACTGCACTTGCACCTCGGAGATGGTCGCAGGGGTTTGCAACTGGTTCGCGATGCGATTGTTGAAGCAGACGTACCGGCTAGAATATATCACCCTACCCATGTTAATCGCCTGAGGCGTCTGTTCGAAGAGGCGTGCGATCTTGTTGGCCAGGGCTGCCACATCGATCTTACAGCTTTTCCGGTCGAAGAATCATTAAGCGATGACCAGTCGGTTGATACGGGCTACAGTATTTTGGAGTCGGTGACTCGCTACCTCGATAAAGGTTTGCCTGTTGAAATGTTGACAGTGAGTTCCGATGGCGGGGGTTGTCTACCACAGTTTGACCAGCAGGGTATTTTGCAAAAGCTTGATTTTGCACGTTGCCAGAGTTTACCTCTGGCACTGGGAGAATTGTTAACGGCGGGAATAGATACAACAAGCGCCATCTCCCTTTTTACAAAAAATGCAGCAGCGCTCTATCGACTAAAAGACAAGGGAGAAATAGTGGTTGGCGCAGATGCTGATCTCCTCACTATGTCTGAAAATTTTGAAATTGCCGATGTGATGAGCCTTGGCATCTGGCACAAAAAGCAAGGTGTTCAACTAAAATCAGGATTATTCGAATGATCCTGAAATTTTCCGACGCTTCGACTTTTCGAATGCTGTGCCCTCTACTAATACAAACAAGGAAGGAATAGTCATGCCCTCACCCGGAACAGAAGGTGTGGAACGCGGTTACGTAATCCCGATTGGGGGTGCCGAAGACAAGATCAGCGACCAATCAATACTCACTCGCTTTGTAGAACTTTGTGGGGGCAAACAAGCCCGAATCACTGTCATTCCGACCGCTTCAGAGTTGGAGGATACCGGTGACAACTATATTCGAATTTTCAATGATCTGGGGGTGGATGATGTTATCTCCTTACCTATCGTTGAGCGGGAAGATGCACAATCCGAGGAACATTTGGAAGAACTTGAGCGTTCTACCGGCATTTTTATTACCGGTGGTAACCAGCTGAGGCTTTCCACTGTGCTTGGTGGTACTCCTGTATCCAGGGCGATACGCAGGTTGAATGCACACGGTACGCATATCGCCGGAACCTCTGCCGGCGCCGCAATCATGCCCGAACATATGATTTCGGGTGGGGACTCGGGAGCCACACCGAAGCAGGGCGCGGTCAGTTTAAGTCCGGGTCTTGGTCTCACCAATAAACTGGTTATTGATCAGCACTTTCGCGAGCGGGACCGTCTCGGTAGATTGATGACTGCAATTGCCTACAATCCCTTTCTTATCGGGCTTGGATTGGACGAAGACACGGCGGTTTTTATCAGCCCTGACGGTGAACTCGAAGTAGAAGGTTCTGGCGCGGTGACTATCATTGACCCCAGTGACTTAAAGTACTCAAGTATGCACAATGCCAGGGAAGGAGACACAATCAGCCTGATTGACATGCGCGTGCACGTACTTGCCAAAGGCTGCGGTTATTCCCTTGAAACGGGTGAGGCTCACTTCCCAAAATAATGAGGCCTAAATATAAAGCCCCAAATTAAACGCCACCCAACAGTAGAGCCAGGCGTCCAGGCCAGGAGAGATAATAATGAAAATAATTTCCACCAATGTATATGTCGGACCTAATATCTACGCCAGTTTTCCCGTGATTCGGCACGTTGTCGATTTAGGTGTGCTGGAAGACTGGCCATCGGCAAAGTTGGGTCAGGCATTTACTGACGGGCTAGTGGCAGCCTTGCCGGGTCTGGCTGATCACGGTTGTTCCTACCGTGAAGCCGGGGGTTTTATCCGTCGCCTGACGGAAGATGAAGGTACCTGGTTGGGGCATGTGTGGGAACACGTGACCCTTGAATTACAAAGCGTGGCAGGGTCAGAGGTCAGCTTTGGTCGGACCCGTGAAACCGGCAATCCCGGTTGCTACGATATGGTGTTCGAATACAAACAAAGAGATGTAGGGCTTGAAGCCGCGCGAATTGCGCGTCAGCTTCTGTTGAGTCTTTTACCTGAGGAAGTTAAATCAGCGGACTCGGTTGCCGAGATTCTTGATGAAGATTTTAGTGCAAGTGACGACATTGAAAGTTTTGTCAGATTTGCCCAACGTAAAGAGTTTGGGCCCAGCACGGCATCTCTTGTTGCTGCGGCGGAAGAAAGGGGAATTCCATGGTTGCGGCTTAACGAATATTCACTGGTTCAATTTGGCCACGGCAAATATCAACAACGTATACAAGCGACAATCACCAGCGAAACTAGACATATTGCCGTCGAAATCGCCTGCGACAAGGAAGACACCCATAAGCTGTTGAAAGACCTGGGCCTGCCAGTGCCGCAACAGTATGTTGTTCATAGCGAGCGTGAAGCGCACAGGGCGGCAAAAAGAATTGGATATCCTATTGTCATCAAGCCACTTGATGCAAACCATGGCCGCGGTGTTTCCATCAATCTTCAATCGGAAGAACAGGTTGTCGTTGCCTTCGAAGATGCAAAAAAACACGGTACCAGCCGGGCTATTCTGGTTGAAAGCTATATCGTCGGCATGGACCACCGTATGTTGGTTGTCAATGGCGAATTGGTGGCGGTCGCAAAACGCATCCCTGGTCATGTTGTTGGTGATGGTCGCAATACAGTCGAAGCATTAGTCGACGCGGTAAACGACGACCCCAGGCGGGGAATTGGGCATGAAAAAATCCTGACCAGGCTGGAATTTGATCATCAGGCGCAACGCTTGCTGGAAGAAGCTGGCTACACGGCACAAACCATATTGAAAAAGGATGAAGTGTTTTATCTGCGATCAACTGCCAATCTCTCAACAGGTGGTACAGCGGTAGATGTTACCGATATTGTGCATCCGGACAATCGACAGATGGCGATAAAAGCAGTTAAGGCTATCGGACTTGATATTGGCGGTGTAGATTTTCTGACTGCAGACATTTCGAGTTCGTATAAAGATGTGGGTGGTGCCATCGTTGAAGTGAATGCCGCCCCTGGTTTTCGGATGCACGTTGCACCCAGCGAGGGCCAGTCCCGGGATGTTGCGGGTAAAGTGATGGATATGTTGTTTGACGCCGCGGCACCGGCCCGAATCCCCATTGCGGCCATCACCGGTACCAACGGCAAGACCACAACCTCGCGCATGCTCTCTCATATTATGAAAGCAGCCGGCCACGTGGTTGGCATGACATCTACAGACGGGGTTTATGTTGATGGCCACTTGTCAGTTAAAGGCGATATGACAGGACCTGCCTCTGCACACATTGTACTGCGTGACCCGGATGTGGATATGGCCGTGATGGAAACAGCGCGGGGTGGAATTGTCAGGAGCGGGCTTGGGTATTCGGCAAGTGCCGTGGCTGCCTGTCTCAATGTGACCTCTGACCACCTTGGTTTGCGCGGCGTCGACACTCTGGAACAGTTAGCACAGGTAAAACGTGTGGTTGTTGAATCGGCAACTGACACGGTTGTACTGAATGCAGATGATATATTGTGCCTCGAAATGGCGGACTACACCCATGCAGACAGGCTTTGTTATGTCACGCTTGATCCTACCCATGCGCTGGTGAAAGAGCATATCAGGGCAGAAGGACTGGCCGTTGTGCTGGAACACGGGATCAACGGAGAAATGATCACCATCTATGATAAAGGCGCACATATACCGCTGTTGTGGACGCACTTGATTCCGGCGACACTTGAAGGAAAGGCGATCCACAACGTGCAGAATGCCATGTTCGCCGCTGCGATGGCCTACGCGATGGGAAAATCCCTGGAAGATATTCGACATGGTCTTAGAACATTCAACACGTCATTCTTCCAGGCACCTGGTCGTATGAATGTGTACGATGAACATCCCTTCAAGGTGATTCTGGACTACGCCCACAATCCGGCAGCGGTAGCAGCAATGTGTCAGTTAAGTGACAGGCTTGATGTTACCGGAAAGCGAATCTGCGTGATCTCGTCGCCGGGAGACCGAAGGGACGAGGATGTCGTCGCACTTGCCAGTACGGCAGCGGGTCATTTTGATCACTATATCTGTAAGGCGGATGATAATCGCCGGGGTCGATCCGAAGTAGAAATACCGGAAATGATCAGAAACCAATTGATCAAAGACGGGGTTCACGAAAATGCCATTGAGGTGATCGCAGACGAGCAGGCATCTATCACCCATGCGCTGGAGTTTTGCCAGGATGGTGATTTACTGGTGGTTTTTGGTGATGACATCACCCGTTGCTGGAAGCAGATCATTCATTTTAGAGATGGTGGCAACGGTAGTGATATTGAAATCAAGGAACAAAAAAATGAGGCAGTAGAGGTTGTTGAACATTTTGAATTGTCAGATGGTCAATCCCTCATACGTGATGAACGGGGTGTTCGGATTGCCAAATCAGACGAAGGTGATGACTAGCCTATTAACGTAGATACTGCCATGACAGAGATAGATAGCAGGCGAGTGACCGGCGCGAACTTTTTCTGCGATGAACCGGCTGTAGTGATTGATGTTTCTTTCCCTGATAGTGGGCAGGAGGAGTTGATAAAACGTTGGTCATTGGCTGTCGCTGAACTGCACACTATGCTGGGGCGCCCAGCGCCAGCACTCATCAGTCATCGAATTCACGGGCGCGGCCAGACGCTGTTTTTTACCGCGCCGATTGACGCCCTATACACCTCGATTGACCTGGCGGAAGTTGCACTAAAAATTGCTTCTGACAGCAACTTCCACGCCGCAAGCGAAGAAACCAGCCGCCTGGTTTCAGGGTTTGTCGCCGTCTTGCAAGCGGCATTTGAAGAAGAAGCAAATCCGGGCCTGCTGGCACTGCAGGCAAAAGCCGCCGGGCACAAGGTCCCCTTCCTCTGGGATGATGATTACGTGTCGCTGGGTTATGGAAAGTCGCGGGGATTGTGGGCAATCGATGATCTGCCTGAAACCGGGCCAGACACTAACCTTGACTGGCAGCAGTTCGACACAATCCCGCTTGCGTTTATTACCGGGACTAATGGCAAATCCACCACAACCAGGCTCGCCGCCCAAATACTCGGTGGTGCAGGGAAAACGGTAGGGTTCAGTTCAACCGATGGTATCTGGGCGGGCGATGAGTGTCTGGATCGCGGTGACTACTCGGGGCCAGGGGGCGCCAGGGAAGTGCTTAGAAATCCCAAAGTTGACGCGGCGATTCTTGAAGTTGCCCGTGGTGGCCTGCTTCGCCGGGGATTAGGGGCAGCGGAGGCTGATGCTGCCCTTATCACCAATGTCGCAGAAGACCATCTGGGTGAGTACGGGATCAATACCCTTGACGAACTGATCGCGGCAAAATTTGTCGTCAGGAAGTCTCTGGGTGCCGATGGCAAGCTCATATTGAATGCCGATGACCCGGGCATTGTTGCCTATACACGTAGCGAGGGCGCCGTGGCTGGTCATGAAATCATCTGGTTCTCGCTGGATTGTAACAACGCACAAATACGCGCAGCGCGCGATGGTGGGTCCACGGTGTACTTTGCTGATAAGGGGATCCTGTTTAGCCAGTCAGGCGATACGCGCACTAAGATATGCCACATTGCCGATATTCCTATTTGTCTTAACGGATATGCGACCCATAATATTTATAATGCCCTGGCTGCATCAGCCTTAACCCATACGTTAGGTGTGGCCATAGATCAGGTGAGTATAGGGCTGCAGAATTTTGTTGGGGATAAAAACAACAATCCTGGCCGCGGCAACATGTATTTTGTTCACGGCGCAACCATGATGGTTGATTTCGCCCATAATCCCCACGGTCTAAATGCCGTCGTAGATACACTCCTGAAGTTCCCCGCAAAGAGACGGTTAGTGATGCTGGGTCATGCGGGAGATCGAAGTAATGCTGATATCCAAAAACTCACAGAAGTTGCGGCACGGCTAAATCCGGACCTGGTCATCATTTACGAACTTGAGGAGTATCTCAGGGGTCGTGCTATCGGCGAGATTCCTGCCTTGATTGCAGATGTGATGATCAGGCTGGGGTTGGATAAGGAACAGATTGTACTAACAACGGATCCCGTGGCAGCGGTTAAACATGCTGTTGCGTGGGCGGGCGAGGGAGACGTGTTATTACTACAGACACTGGGTGACAGGGACAAGGTTATTGCCGTGCTGGAATCTTCAGCAAAAGAGATGGGCTAGGGTCACAAAACTCCAGGCAAACGATTTTGCAGCGTCAGGGGACGAGGCTGGCGATATTAATTGGCGACGTAGAGATTAGTATCAGTTGCGTTTTGGCTGCGCCGGGAAGCGATTCAAACCGCTCAACTGACCAGTTACCTTCAACCCACTGCAAAAGCCAGGGCCGGTCCGGGTTCTCCACTAAATAGACAAGCCCTTTTATTCTCGATATCTCTGGATCTATATTTTTAAGCCAGGATTCCAGCTTTTCCCTTGTGAGAGGTTGCGCTGTCTCAATTGTCCGGGTATAAAAACGTGGCAGTTGAGACTGATCTTCAATGGTGTGCGCGCGATCTTCACTATCATTATCACGATCACTAACAAATCCCAGCAACCAGTCCTGGGTGTCCTTCAATGCTGACGCTTCCAGAAGGTCTACCTTTGAATAGCGTATTCGGGTTGCAATATTCCCATGGATAGCGAGTTGATTGTTGGGGTTGAAGGCCAACTGAAGTTGGCGTCGTATATGTCCACCCACGAACTTGTCGTTAGCCAGGGTTAGGATACGCGAGACATCTATCAAGATGACAAACTCTTTTAATTCGTAGCCGGGACGTGCTGCTATTCGAGAGCGAATTCGCTCGGGATCAGCCACACCGCTTGCTTCGAATAAAACCCAATCGAGTTCCTGCGCAAATTCCTGAACCTGCTCGAGCGCTCCATCAAGATCATCTGCCAGTGAACAGCAAACACAGCCATTTACCAGGCTGATGGTCCTGTCGGTTTTGGCCGATATCAATTTTGCATCAATGTTCAACTGTCCAAAGTCGTTGACCAGGACAGCGTAGCGAATTCCCCCTGAATTGAGTAAACACTGGTTGATAAACGTGGTTTTACCACTCCCAAGATAACCCGTGACGAGTGTGACCGGGAGGTCGGAAAGACGCACAGGAGAATCAGGCATGTTCTATTGGGAAAGTTTCGCCCTCAAAAACAGTCGCGAGGATCTTGATGTCTTTCAAGCCGGCACCACCAACTTCGTAAGGGTTTTTGTCCAGAACCACAAAGTCTGCTTTTTTACCTGCCTGAATGCTGCCGGTCTCTTTCTCTAATCCAAGGATTTGTGCCGCATTTATTGTAATGGCTTTCAGTGCTGTATTCAGGCTGATACGTTCGTTGGGACAAACGACATTCCCCTCACAGTTCTCGCGGGTAAATGCGACCCAGGCGCTATTTAGCGGCATTGCCGGCGCCATCGGAAAATCAGAATGGAGTGAAAGCAAAACATCGTCTCGCTCACACTGACCAATTCTGGCCATCTGGGACGCGCGTTCGAAACCAACGCCGTGGTGGCCATAGGCGTCACTTAACTCATGCAGGTAATAGACATTGGCAGAAACGTTAGCACCCAGGATTTTTATTCGTTTGACCTGTTCAGGGGTGCTAAAGCCAAAATGTTCGATTGTGTAGTTGTGGTTAAATCTTGGTTGCTCAGACTGAAGCTTTTCCAGCGTATCGAGGGCAAGTTCGAGACCAAGATCTCCGGTGCAATGAACGTGAATTTCGAAGCCAGCCTGCCAGTACAACCTGGCAATCACTTCATATTCTTCCGGCAGAGTGAGCCATTCACCGATGTGGCCGTCGAGGTAACCCGGTGCTTGCAGCATTGCCAGTTGAGAGAAAAATGCACCATCGGTAAATAATTTTATTTTGTTAGTGAACCTGAATTTATTAGTGTTTCGTTCGGGTAGCTGCTGCGCAAATTCAAGTCCCTGTTTGTGACCCCCGTTAATGTGCGACATGACCCTGGCATGGGGCACACCAAGAACCCGGAAAGGTGATTCCGGGGTGTCGATGATGTTCTCGACGGCATTCCACTCAAGGTTGAAATCAAACAGTCCAACTGCCATATCGCCAACCGTTGTTTGTCCTCCGTAGTGAACAACTTTCCTAAGGCGCTTTAATCCTTTCGCGAGCCAGGGTTCTGACATGATGATTTTATTTAATTTACCGATGGCGTAGCTCAGTCCGTTCTCATAGAAGTGACCCTTGTCGTAATCAATTTGCGGGCGTCCTCGCACCTGTTCCTCTTCAATGCCCAGATAATCCATCATGGCAGTATTTAAGTAGAGTTCATGGAATGACCGTTGCCAGACAACAGCCGGCCTTTCTCCAAACACTTCATCCATGACAACGCGATCGATTTCCCCGTGCCAGTGCCGATGATAGCCCCAGGTGAAGAAAGGTTCGTCCTGTGGCTGACTTTGTTGGTATGATTTTAGCTGCTCCAGGTAGGCTTCAGCGGTGGTTGTCGCCGGTACATTTTCCCAGGGGAACTTCCATTCCAGCGCAGTAATAAATTGCATCGGCAGCAATACCGCTGCCATGATCGGATGCAGGTGAGGGTCAATAAGACCGGGCATCAGCACCCTGTCCGCAAATTCCCGGTTGATTGAGTGTTCGTCGTATTCGAGCCAGGGCGAAAGTGACTCCAGGCTACCGACCTCAAGAATTAGACCATCCCGTACCGCCACGGCCGTTGCCTCGGGTTGTGCTTCTGTCATTGTTATGATTTTCTTTGCAGTAAATACTGTAATCACAATTTGTAACCCTGGCTGTGTTTGTCGAATGTCGAGGCTGGGTGTGAGAAGCTGACAATTGAACGGAATGGTCGGTTTTGAGAACCCCCTTCGATAATAACCCAGCAATCTAAATCAGGAAACTAGCCGCTGGCGTGCTATTTATCCAACATTGGAAACACAATGAATTATTCCCCCAAATTTATACATAATTGCCGGTGCGCAAGCGCACGAACAACCCTGGCTTGCGTTGCCCTGCTGGTTTCCCTCGCCGCGACCGCTGCACCGGGTTATTTCCGCTATCCGGATTTACATGGCGACACCATCGTATTTACTGCGGAAGGTGACCTGTGGCAAGCAAATATCGAGGGAGGGGAGGCAACCCGATTGACCAGTCATCCCGCTGAAGAAAAAGAGCCAGCGATTTCCCCCGATGGCAAACTTGTTGCCTATGCCGCCAAATATGAAGGCTCAACCGAGGTCTACCTGATTCCTGTTACCGGTGGTGTGCCAAAAAGACTCACTTACGAAAGTAGTAGTGTGCGAGTTCATGGTTGGCCCGCCGACGGTAAAGTCCTTTATAGCGCAAACAATCGATTGGGGCCCCCGGGTAACTGGACCCTGCGCCTTGTTGATCCGGAAAGTCTGTCGGTTGACACTTTGCCCGTCGCTGATGCTGTAGAGGGTGTGATAGACAATGCCGGTGCCACTGTTTTTTTTGTGCAATTCGGCGATCAGGTCACACGGGATAATCTTAAATTCTATCGCGGTGGCGCTACCGGGGAACTTTGGCGATACCGGCCTGGTACCGGCGATGAAGCCAGGCATCTAACCGGTGGGCACAAAGGTTCAGTGCGGGAACCGATGCTCGCAGGTGACCGTCTGTATTTCATCAGTGATGAAAGCGGTAACAACAACATCTGGTCAATGAATCTTAAGGGTAAAGACCTGAAACAGGTGACGCGATATAAAGACTGGCCGGTAAGAACAGCGGCTATCAATCAAAACCGAATTGTTTATCAACTGGGTGCCGACATCAAATTGCTGGACCTTGAGTCCGGCAAGAGCAAAGTGATTGACCTTCGTCTCAGCTCAGACTTTCCCGGACTGGCAGAACGCTGGATCAAAAAGCCTTTGAGGTTTATGAATTCCGCAAGGTTTGCCGGTGATCACGACAAGGTAGTGATTACAGCCAGGGGTAAAGTTGCGATAGCCGGTATCGATCGATCCCGATTGGTTGAAGTTGCCACCCATCCCACCGCGAGGGTCAAACAGGCACTGTTGAGTCATGATGGAAAACATGTTTATGGGATCAGCGACAGTACCGGCGAGCAGGAGATTTGGCAGTTTTCTGCTAGCGGCAATGAAGAGTTCACCCAGCTTACAACCGATGGCACGACACTGCGATGGAATCTCAAATTGTCACCGGACGGCAAATGGCTTGCCCACGATGATAAACACGGAGACCTCTGGTTGCTGAATATTGAATCACGTGAGAACAAGAAAATCGCTGAATCCGGGATGGGCTTGTCACCCTATGAGTTGGCGTGGTCTGCGGACAGCCAGTTTTTAGCCTATAGTCGAAATCATCGACTGGATGAGCGGTCCAGAATATCGCTGTATTCCCTGGCCGAGCAAAAACAGCTTGTACTGACTACTGATGATTACAACGCCTTCTCTCCGGCGTTCAGCCCGGATGGAGACTGGTTATATTTCCTTTCCGACCGATATTTTTCAGCAACAGTTAAGTCCCCGTGGGGTGACAGGAATCTGGGGCCTTCATTTGACCGCCGGACATTGATTTTTGCCTATGCGCTAAACCAGGGGGCTAACTTTCCCTTTCAGGCACCCAACGAATTGTCCAACATGGGTCATGAAGCCGATGAACCCGGGCCAGAGCATGAGCCAGAGCCAGAGCCAGAGCCAGAGCGTGAGCCAGAACCAGAACATGAGACAGAACATGAGACCCTGCACGAGACAGTGCATGAAGATTTAGAAGATTCCGGTGAAGCAGAATCTGAAGATAAGAAAATACCTGAAAGTGAAATTGAAGTTACAGGGTTAGCCCATGTGGACTGGCAAGGTATTGAAAACCGGCTTTGGCAAGTGCCTGTCCCATCGGGGAACTACAGCGAACTCAAGGTCAACCGCGGCTATCTGTACCTGTTAGATAAAGTGACCGAGCCCGGCGCAAAGTCCACTATTCAATCGATTAAGCAGGAACCATTTCCCTCAATTAAAAAATTTAAGGATGGGGTAAGTGAGTACGATCTGTCTGATGATGGCAAACGAATGTTCATTCGATTAGCAGGCAGGGATAACGGCAGCCAATATATTGTAGGTACCGGTGCCAGTTTCCCCAGGGATGTCAGTAGATCCAGGGTATTAACCAATGACTGGCAAATAGCGCTACAGCCAAAACAGGAATGGCAACTGATGTTCAAGGATGCCTGGTTAATGCACCGGGAATATCTGTTTGATCCAAATATGAGAGGCGTCGACTGGCAAAAAGTGAAACTGAAGTACGAACCATTGCTGGATCGAATCACCGACAGGCATGAACTGGATGATGTTTTGAGGCATATGTCAGGTGAGGTGAGCACCTTCCACTCACAGGTGGGTGGTGGTGATTACCTGTCGAGCGTGGATAGTCCTGCAGCGGCGACACTGGGAGCCATATTAACGGATACGGAGAGTGGGGTACGTATCACCCACATTTATCGGAGTGAACAGGAACTGCCTTTCTACGCCTCTCCATTGGCGAGGTCAGGTGTTGATGCTGTGAATGGCGACTTCATTCAGGCTGTCAATGGTGAACAGGTCGCGAGCGTTGCCGAGGTCAGAAAAGCACTTCGAAATAAAGCCGGCAAGCAGGTACTGCTCAAACTTTTGCGCGGTGTTGATGACAGGTCAGGAAATGTTAGTGCTGAATCGGTAATGACAGTTACTACAATAGTGGTCCCGCTGACGATACTTGAGGACTACCGTGCAAGATATCGGGACTGGATCTGGGCCAACAGACAGAAAGTACTGGAGCAAAACCCGGACCTCGGCTATTTGCATCTGCGCGCAATGGGCGCTTCGGATATTGCCAGTTTTGCCAGAGATTTTTACGCAAACTACAATAAACAGGGATTGATTATTGATGTCAGGAGAAACCGGGGTGGCAACATTGATAGTTGGATAATTGAAAAACTGTTACGAAGGGCCTGGAGCTTCTGGCAACCAAGGGATGCAAGTGCCTATAGTAATATGCAACAGACTTTCAGGGGACATCTGGTTGTATTGGTTGATGAGAATACCTATTCAGATGGAGAAACCTTTGCTGCGGGGATCAAAGCCCTGGAACTCGGTGCTGTGATCGGCAAAAGAACAACGGGAGCGGGGGTCTGGCTAACGGATCAGAATAGGCTGGTGGATAAGGGGATCGCCCGGGTAGCGGAACATCCTGTCTATGCCATGGACGGTCGTTGGGTCAATGAGGGTATTGGTGTCACACCCGATATCGAAGTTGTTAATTATCCCCATGCAACATTTGCGGGGAAAGATGCCCAGCTTGCTGCGGCAATTCGACACCTCGAAAAGAAAATAAAGCAGCAACCTGTTCCACCGATGAAGTCAAGACGGCTGCCGGATAACCTTAAGCCGGCGGACTCAATTCTGGAAAACTAACGGTTATTGCGGACTATAAAGTCCCCGTCTATTTCATAATTTTTAACGGCTGGGACAAAGCTTTTAGATTGCCTGGCTCATACAGAATTGGCGTCACTGTGGTGAAGCTTTCGAAGCTCTCTGCGAGGGAAATATTTTCAGAAGCCTGCAGTAACGGGACGGAGTAATGAACCCGGGGTTTATAGTCTGAACGCTCATTGTTTACCGAGACGTAAATATCCCTGGGGTAGTGTTTGATTCCATCACCATGGTAATGCATCCGAATTTCATCATTATCAATTGAATACTCGATGTGTTTTTTTAATTCTGGCTCGTCATAGCTAATGGGTGTATCGATGAGTGTTTCGTCCAGTTTTTTGACCATATATTCAAGTGATATCTTGCCAAGTTCCGCGTGTTTGTAGCCGCCCCCGATATCCGCGTGGACACCGGCAAACCAGACCTCATCGACATTGGCTGCCTTGTTACAAAGTGTCGGGATAAAAGGTTCACGGCTCTCGTCAATCGCCACACAATGCACCGCTTTTTTGACGTTTTTTGCGAGCTCCAGGTTTTTAAACAGATTAAGTTTTTGAAAGGGCAGACCCGGGAGATTCAGTGGTATGCCAAATGCACCAACTGTGTCAAACAAGCCGAGAAATTCAACGTCAACTTCGACATAGTCTTCATTGATGTTTTTGTATTTCAGGAAGAAGTTTTCGCCATTTTGCTTTTTAAAGCTAACTTCTACCTTGCGTTTGATTCCATGTGCCTCGATCTTCGACGCTAACAGCCTCGCACAGGCGGCACCCCGACTAAAGGCGATGATCACTATCCTGTCACCATTTTTGTAGTGGCGCAGAATCTCACAGTAGGCATTATCCCTGATGCGTTTTTCACCGGCACCAAATATTCCGCCGTAAAACGTGCCGATGGTGCCATGGTCTTCATCGTTGCCTATGCCCCGAAAATAGAGCGCGGTGTGTGACGGATGGGTTTTAGTAAAAGGTACATTGCTTTTGTCGAGGGTACCTGCAATAGAACCGAACAAACGATAAATGTTTGTAGTGATACCGTCGCCGTCATGACCATTCTCGTCATTCCAGGTACCGTCAAGAAAAACCAGAATCGTTTTATTTTTGCCTGTATAGGTCAGGTTGCTTGAATACTGAATTTTAAAACTCATTACGTTGCTCCATCGACGTTGCACCTTGTCTAATGTGATTTTGCCATGAATAATAGGATTTGAAACTCTATTTTAAGAAGGATAAAAGCGTGAAGAAAGCAGAATCCGTTGGAATGTCATCCGGGCGACTTGAAAGAATAACCACCTGGCTTGACCAGCAGGTCAGTTCAAACAGGCTCGCTGGCTGCAGCGCGTTGGTCTCTCGCCATGGTGAAATTGTTTACCAGCAAAGTACCGGTCAGGCTGACGTAGAGGCAGGTAAACCCTTTGCCGACAACACCATAGTACGGGCTTATTCGATGACCAAGCCGGTAACAACGGTCGCCGCGATGATGTTGTACGAAGAAGGCTGTTTCCAGCTTGATGATCCTATTGCGCTCTATCTGCCTGAGTTTCTGGAGACGCAAGTGTGGGCGGGTGGCGATGCCAGCTTAACGGAGACCAGCCCCCAGCAAACGCCCATTACAGTGCGTCATGTGATGACTCATACCTCAGGTTTAACCTACGGGTTCATGCAGACAAATGTGGTGGACGAAGCCTATCGCAAGGCAGGTATCGGTGAGCCCAGCGATATAAAAAATCTGGAAGAATGGGTAAAACGGGCAGCTGCCATACCGCTTATCTGCCAACCGGGATCACAATGGAATTATAGTATCTCGACCGATGTACTCGGCCGCCTGGTTGAAGTCTGGTCAGGATTAACCCTGGAAGAATTCTTTCAACAAAAAGTTTTTGCGCCGTTGAAGATGGTGGATACCGGCTTTGAAGTCAAAGCGGAGAACCAGGGCAGGTTCTCGGCACTTTATGCGCCGCTGTCAGGTGGCGATATGAGTAATGTTGCCAGGTCTGGAGATGCTTTGACCGAAAAGAAGACCGGGATCAAGTTGCAGGAAGGTTCAGGGAATAGTAGCTACTTTAAACCAGCCAAAGTCTATTCCGGTGGTGGTGGACTGGTTTCAACCATGTCTGACTATGCCCGTTTTTGCCAGATGTTACTGAACGGTGGGGAACTGGATGGTTCCCGGGTGCTTGGCAGAAAAACCGTGGAGTACATGCGAACCAATCAGTTACCAAACAACGGTGACATGGCAGACATGGGCCAGCCAGTGTGGAGTGAAACAAGCTACGATGGCATAGGTTTCGGACTTGGTTTTGCCGTTGTGCTTGATCCGGTCAAGGCACACATCATCACGTCGGTAGGCGAGCATCACTGGGGCGGTGCGGCCAGTACATTTTTCTGGATTGATCCAGAGGAAGACCTGTACGTGATATTTTTGACCCAGTTGATACCGTCATCCACCTATCCCATTCGCCGTGAACTGCGAACCAGGGTATATCAGGCAATTATCGGAGATTGATGTTGCGGGCGACCGGCACCCACAGGGCTGTCGGTTGCATCAAAAGTGAATCAGTCAGCAGTTGTTTTCTTCAGGGTCAATGTATGGAACAGATAACCACCGAATGCGCCGGCAGCACCCTGCGCCAGCAGGCCAATGGTTGTGCGGGTTGGCGCGACACCGGTGAGACCTAATACCATTTTCATGATGAGGTGCATCGCAATCAGCGCCACAAAACCGGCGGAGACATAGCCAACCAGCCGCAGGTTTGGTGTTAGCCGGATGATGCCGGCAGCAACGGAAAATGCAATAACCGAGCTAATGGTAACCAGTGGCAAATAGATCGCTACCATATGGGTCAAGTCATGGAATAGTGTACTGACCCGGTCACCCATGCCAATGCTTAATCCCATCTCGGCGACATTGGCCAGATTCCCCTGCCCAATAAACAAAACGCCTAATATATAGGTGCCGATAACTGCCACAAGGAAAGCGCCGATAGTTCTTGTCATTTTAATGTCCTGATTCGGTTGCGGCTGCGTATAATGAAGCGAATTCTACGTTAGAGACAGACTAAATGGTATCTCGCTACCTTGCTATATTGTTAATGACTCCGCTTCTGGCTTTTCTGGTGCCAGCTGCAAAAGCAGACTATCAACTTGAAACTGTCGCGGAAGGGTTCAATTTCCCCTGGTCAGTTGCGTTTCTGCCTGACGGTGATTTCCTTCTGGCAACCCGGCCAGGAAAATTACTCCGGGTTTCGGCGACTGGCGAAATAGGAGAGCCACTGACAGGTACGCCCGAGCCTTTTGTTCTGAGCCAGGGTGGTTACTTTGACATTATGCTGGATAGCAACTTTGCCACCAATCAAGTGGTCTATCTCTCCTTCGCCTGGGGTACAGTTGACGCCAACGCAACCCGGGTTATCAAAGCCAGGTTAGGGGTGAAAGGTCTTGAAGACACAAAAGTGCTATTCACGGTATCACCAACAAAAGCCGGTGGCGCGCACTTTGGCGGTAAATTGGCCCAACTGGCGGATGGTACAATGATTCTGTCGACCGGAGATGGGTTTGAGTACAGGGAAGCGGCCCAGGATAAATTCAGCCAGCTTGGCAAAATTATTCGCATGAACAAAGACGGCTCGGCACCTGCCGATAATCCTTTTGCCGATGGCAAACTTGGCAATCCTTATGTCTGGTCCTACGGTCATCGAAATACACAGGGATTGATTGTCGATAAGCGTACCAACACCATCTATAACCACGAGCATGGTCCCCAGGGTGGAGATGAAATCAATCTGGTTGAGGCGGGCAAAAATTATGGCTGGCCGGCAATCACCTACGGCATCAACTATTCAGGTGCCTATGTTTCCCCTTTTCAGCAAGCGCCGGGCATGGAGCAACCCTTGAAGTACTGGGTGCCAAGTATTGCGCCCTCGGGTTTTGCGCTTTACGACGGTGATGCATTCCCGCAATGGCGGGGAGACCTGTTTGTCGGTGCCCTGGTTAATAAAGAAGTCAGGCGAATAGAGCTGAAAAATGGCAAGGTGGTTGCGGAAGAGGCGCTGTTCTCGGAACTCGATGCCAGAATTCGAGACGTCAGGGTTGGCCCGGACGGATTCATTTACCTGCTGACCGACAGCGAAAGTGGAAAATTAGTCCGGGTCAAACCCTGACAAGCTATTTGGCGGGCAACAACTGTGTCAGTGAATGGGTATTTTCTTCAACCACTTCCCTGGCGAAATAGAGCGGGAAATAGTCTCCCTTGTTCCAGTTTTCAAAAAGGTTGCTGTAGTAGGGGCTCCTTGGATCGCCGGACTGTCCCGGTGTGTTAGTACCCACTGCGGTGTTCCAGTCTGAAGTATCAGCAATCATTCTGAAGCTTGCGCCTGAGGATTGTTTTCCGGCACCGTGATTCGCATTGAGGGTATTCGGACCGCCACCCCGGGGCAATGGGCCAATTTTCAATACAGCTTTCAGATCATTACCCGCCAGACTTTTTAATGGATGGTCAATGCGGGTGTAATGCAGGTCGCCATATTGCCAGGCATTTTCTCCAAACTCGGTGTTCAGGCTATTGATGGCTTCGCCCAGCTTTTCAACAATCATTTTGTTGCGGGCCAGCATCGGCTTTTTACCAAATACAAATTCCGGTGGTTGAACCATCCATGCCATTAGCTTTGGTCTGCTGATGAGTTGGGAAGCATTATCCGGACGGTGGGGGAGTAATTGTTGGTTCAAGGACTTCAGCATCCCCTGTTCCCAGCGATCATACAGTGCCGCAGCCTGGCTTTCCCGGTCAAGTCTGTAGTCCCATGATTTCAACAGCTTGATGGCATCTTTCATATGACGCTTGACCTTGATGCCGGTAATCACCGGTACCATCACCTCGGCGGTCATTGATTTGGTATCGTACTGCAGTGCCATGGAGTCTTTAATGCCATGACCCTTTGCCCTGGACAGTACCTCCACCAACCTTGCTGCTCTGGCAGGGTCAGAGTAAAAGTCTGCAAAAATATTCGGATAATCTTTTGGTACATTATTGTGATTTGCGGTGCCGTAAAATCCGGATTCCGGATTGGTGATATGCGGCATGACATTGATCGGTGCAAACCCCTGCCATTCAAAATCACCATTCCCCGGTACGGGTAAACGACCGTCCCAGCCCAATCTAATGGGTGTGAGTCCAACAGACTGCCAGCCGATGTCACCGGATTTGTCCGCCCAGACCATATTCTCGCCGGGTAATCCCGAGTACTCGCAGGCAGCCCGAAACTCCTCCCAGGTTGTGGCTTGATCCATCCGCAGGCTGGCAAGGTAGGGTGCGGCACCCTGTTCCAGCCAGGCTGCACGCATGGCATAGGCTGTACCGCTGGCAGGATCTTCATGGACCACCGGGCCGTGAACTGTGTACTTGAGTTCCACGGTCACAGGCGCCCGGCCTCGAACATTGATGCGGTCATGTTCCACCCGCATGTCCCGCCACTGACCTTTATATTTATACTGGTTGGCGTTTTCAGGATTGATCTCATAGACATAGAGATCTTCCTGATCAATACGAAAGATTGTCAGTCCCCAGGCACCATGGTCGTTGTGGCCGATGGAAACACCGGGTAAAACCGGTTCACCAGCGCCGATGACATTCCAGCCCGGTGCATTGAGATGAACCATATATCTTAGCGAAGGATTTTGAATGGAACGATGTGGATCGTTAGCCATGATGGGTTTGCCGCTCGCTGTGCGATCTCCGGAGATGACCCAGTTATTACTACCCAGTGAGGTGGTGAAAGGGTTGGTCAAGTAGTCGGCGATCTCGCTGGAAGTTGTACTAACGTTTGTATTATCAATTGTTTTGTCTGCAGCAGTCGCCCCGGGGGCGTTTTTGGCCAGGGCATGATTCTCTGAAATATCCATCTGGCTAAAGGCAGGCATACGTCGAGACGCAACATAGTCTGCCATCACCGAGTCGGTAATTTGGGATAAGTCGACCCCGGCACGATTGCCAAGATAGGGGGTTCGCTCGAAGTCCAGAATTTTGGCGGTGAGGTCCGGACCCACAGCTGTGATCGTTTGTGCAAGCATCAGTTCCGTCGATACACCACCCGTCAAAGCGTTGTGTCTGGAGACCACAATTTCCGGGGTCCAGTGTCCTGGTCTAATACCCAGCAACTCAAACTCAAATGGCAGCCTGTCTGGTTGCGCGCGGGTGAGGTCGATGTAGGCATTAACACCGGCGACAAAGGCTGTGATGATTTCGACCCCATCCTGATGATAGTGCGCCATCTCGTTATCAATTGAACCCTGGAAGCGAAGCAAACGAGCACCTTTATCATGTGCCAGCGCTTTTTCGCCCTGAATCTCGGCGAGAGTGCCTGTTGCCCGACGACGCCAAAGTTCGAATTGAAACAGGCGGTCCCGGGCGGCATTGAATCCCTGGGCAAAAAACAGATCATGCTGATTTTTTGCATAAATATGGGAAATACCCCAGGGATCTTTCCTGATCTCAACCGGTGCTGTCAGGCCAGTCATCTCAAGCGATTCAGCGCTACTTGCCGGGATTATCGCCAAAGCGATGATCAGGCCAAGACTGGCCAGGGTGAACTTGTGTGTCAAGCTGGTTGGAACACCGGAAGAATTCAACAACATTCAATTGCCCTCGTGTGAGAATTTTTGCAGGTTTTTAACTGTCTTTTTCACTGCCGCTTTTACTGGTGGTTCTCAACAGTACATCAAGTGTACAGCAAGTTTGTGTATTCGATTCCGCAACTGGGTGTTTGTGTATCAGTCCGGTTTTTTTGACAGTAAATCCAGTGCGATTGCCTCGGCAACTTTAATGCCATCTATACCCGCTGATAAAATGCCACCGGCGTAGCCTGCGCCCTCACCAGCAGGGTACAAACCCCGGGTGTTTATGTTTTGGAAACTACGGTCTCGTTTGATTGAGATGGGTGATGAGGTGCGGGTCTCAACGCCAGTCAATACCGCATCATTCATCGAATAGCCCTGAATTTGTCGATTAAACACCGGTATTGCTTCCCTGATCGCCGCCACCGCAAAGTCGGGTAATAGCGCTGACAAATCCCCGAGAGTGACCCCGGGTTTATAGGAGGGTTTAACGCTTTTTAGTGCTGTCGACGGTGTACCTTTTAGGAAGTCGCCCACCAATTGGGCCGGTGCATTGTAGTTTTCGCCACCAAGTTGATAGGCAAGTTTTTCAAGTGAGCGTTGCAGATCGATGCCGGCCAGGGGATGTCCCGGATAGTCTTTTTCAGGCTCTATACCGACCACAATTGCGGCATTTGCATTGCGTTCGTTACGGGAATACTGGGACATGCCATTGGTCACAACCAGACCTTCTTCGGAAGTTGCAGCGACCACCGTACCACCTGGGCACATACAAAAGCTGTAGACACTACGACCATTTTTGCAGTGATGAACCAATTTGTAATCAGCGGCGCCGAGAATTGGATTACCCGCTTCTGCGCCGAACCTGACCTTGTCGATCATGGACTGGGGATGCTCGATACGTAGTCCAATTGAGAACGCTTTTGGCTCAATATATACCCCTTCGTCCAACAACATCTGAAAGGTTTGGCGAGCGCTATGGCCGATGGCGAGCACAATATGCCGACTGTTAATCGTTTCACCGTTGCTTAATGTCACGCCTGTGACTTGACCCGTGTAATTTGACTGGGGCGTCTCGTCGGGCAGAGGCGCTCTATTGAGTTTCTCAACCTTTTGTTCAAATCGTACTTCACCACCCAGGCGGATAATTTCAGCGCGCATACTCTCAACCATTTTCACCAGCTTAAACGTGCCGATGTGCGGTTTGCTGACAAATAGAATTTCATCGGGAGCGCCAGCTTTGATAAATTCTTTAAGTACCTTGCGACCCAGAAATCTCGGATCTTTTACCTGGCTATATAATTTGCCGTCTGAAAAGGTCCCTGCACCACCTTCGCCAAACTGAACATTTGACTCGGTATCCAACTCGCGGTTTCGCCACAGGCCCCATGTGTCTTTGGTTCTTCTACGAACGTCCCGGCCCCGTTCCAGCACAATGGGTTTCAATCCCATTTGTGCCAGTAGTAGTGCTGCAAGAATACCGCAGGGCCCAAACCCAATGACCAGCGGACGCTGTTGCCCAGTATTCGGAAAATCTGCATCTGCGACAATGGGTGGGTTGTAGCTAGTCACAGGGCTTGGTCTTATGCCTTTGCTGGCACCACCTGCATCGACTGACTCAAGTAGCGCCGCTTCTGCGGACCCGGTTAAGGTGAGGTCAAGTTGGTAGATCAACTGTATGTCTGACTTCTTTCGAGCGTCGTAGCTCCTCTTGTAGATTGCAATCCCCAGCAGATCACTCTGATCGATGTTGAGCCGTCGTAAAACCTCGGCTTTCAAATCACTATCACTATGGTGCAAGGGGAGTTTGAGTTCATTTAGTCTTAACATAGTGCCGATATAACCCTGGATCAAAGTGCTTGGTCGTGAACCGGTGCAATAGCTGCCCGGCCCTGGTGGGCGCTATTCTAACATCATCGGCTAGACGCTACTGCCTGCGATAAAACCCGAGGACCAGGCCCATTGGAAATTGAAGCCGCCAAGATGCCCGCTAACGTCAACAACCTCGCCGATAAAGTACAGGCCAGGCTGATTTTTCACCTCCATGGTTTTAGCATTAAGCTCGTTGGTACAGACACCACCCAGGGTCACTTCTGCGGTGCGATAGCCTTCTGTGCCGGATGGCTTAAGCTGCCAGTGATTGATTGTCTCGCCAATGCTGGTCAGCAGACTGTCACTTAATTCCGCCAGGGGTTGTTCAGATTTTTCCGGCCACCAAATCGCCTGCAATTCCAACACCAGCGCTCTTGGTAAAACCTGGGCAAGGACCGTTCGCAACAAACTGCTGCCTTTGGTGGCCTTGGCAGTTAATAGCCAACTTGCACCGTCGAGAGCCGGTAACAGGTTGACCCGGATACTATTACCCGGCAGCCAGTAGTTTGAAATTTGCAGCACCACCGGCCCGCTGATGCCGCGATGGGTAAATAAAATAGCTTCAGTGAAGACACTGTCATTGGTGGTGATTTCGACCTCAAGGCTGATACCAGCCAATCTTTCGCAGCAACTTTTCATTGAATCGCTGAATGTCAGGGGCACCAGCCCGGCTCTAAGTGGCAGTGTTTCCAGTGAAAACTGGTTGGCGATGTCATAGCCAAAACCGCTACCTCCCAGGGTGGGAATGGACAAGGCGCCGGTTGCGATGATGAGTGAGTCACAGCTGATCGTGACATCGTTCACCACCAAACTGTAACCGGGATTACTTCGAGTCTGGATAGCTTCAAGCCCCGAACGATCAGCATCACTGGTTGCCTCAGAATCACTATCAACCCGGGAAATATCCGAGACCTCGGCACGACAACGAATTACAACGTCTGCTTGCGCGCAGAGGTTTAACAACAGGTTAAGAATATCCTTGGCGGAATCCCGGCAGAACAGTTGTCCGTGCTTGCGCTCCTCATAGGCAATCCCGTGGTCTTCGATCAGGGAGATGAAATCCCATTGCGTGTACTGACTTAAGGCTGACTTGCAGAAATGGGAATTGCCGGAGATGTAGTTTTCCGGCTCGACATAGAGGTTGGTGAAATTGCACCTGCCACCACCGGACATCAGGATCTTTTTCCCTGGTTTGTTGGCTTTTTCCAACACCAATACGCGTTTTCCCCGGCTTGCCGCTGTGATCGAACACATTAGTCCCGCTGCCCCGGCCCCCAGAACGATGACGTCATAGTGTTGTGCAGATGTAGGATTCATAGGATGAATAGTCTTTCAGTTTAGTGTGCTAGAGTCGTGTGCCGGAGCTATATGCGGAACCGGGCCGCATCTTATCAACAGGGCTTGCACTGGGGCTAGTCGAGAGTGCACTCTTCCTTCCTGAAAATCACGTTTCAGGGTCCAAAGCAGGTTCTCTCGCTAGCTCATGACCTTCACGGAGCCATAATGTTCGAACATAGTGAAAAGTCCCAAATGTTGGGGAATAATCTGTCGGTATTTATTGATGAACTCAAAAACCAGATCAAGTTCATCAAATGTCCCCGGGTAAAATGGTAATAAATCGCTACGCCGGTTAGCCATATTTTGCCGATCATCCAAAAATATTAGCTATCCCGCGACGTAACTCAAAAGGAGCTCAAAATGTACCAACAGATTATATATGAGGTGGATGGTCCATCCGCCGTCATCACATTGAACCGGCCGGATGCACTCAATGCATTGACAAACAATATGATGGAAGAGTTAAAGCACGCGCTCGGTACAGCAGAGCAAGATTCATCAGTGGTGGGTATTATTCTAACTGGTGCAGGACGTGGCTTTTGTGCAGGTATGGATATGAATGCACTGGATTCACAGGCATCCGGTGGTGATCTCAATGATGGGGTTGAACTCAACAAGCTCGATGCAGACCCAGGCGACAAGTCTATGGGGCCAGACTTTGAGATTGCCTTTACTTATATACTGTCGATCCGCAAGCCTGTTATCGCCGCCGTCAATGGTGCCGCCGCGGGACTGGGGATGTCGATTTCACTATTGTGCGATCTGCGTTTTGCCGCCGATAAAGCCAAATTTGTCACTGCTTTCTCCCATCGTGGTCTGGTGGCGGAACATGGCCAAAGCTGGATATTGCCAAGACTTATTGGGCCATCGAAGGCGCTGGATTTGTTTTGGTCATCCAGAAAAGTTGAAGCTGATGAAGCCTTGAGCCTGGGAATGGTAAACAGGGTATTCCCCCTCGATGAATTAATGGCCGAATCCAAAGCCTACATACAGAATTTGGCGGACAGCAGCGCGCCGGCATCAATGATGGCAATGAAGCAACAGGTTTATCGTCACTTGAATATGAGCCTCGGTGAATCAATGCGTGAAACCACCCAATTAATGGATGCCAGCCTGGAGCACGAGGACTTTAATGAAGGCGTAAAATCCTATCTCGAAAAGCGGCCGCCAAAATTCAGCAAAATTAAGCTCTAGTTTGGTGGTTACCTGAGTAATAGAGATGATTCTCTGGGACGCTTACTCTATCATTCTGAAACATAATCGTTACACGTGCGGATAAATAATTCTCGGCGCGCAGGAAATATCTTAAAAGGGGCAAAAAGATGGCAGATTTGGAGCACGACCCAAATCCGGAAGGCTATGACACAGTAGCTGTAGACAAGTGGATCGTCGAAAATACTGATAAGTTGACGCCACCTTTTAAGTGGTACCGGCTTGAAGGTGGACATTCAAACCTGACCTATCGCATTGATGATGCCAATGGTAAACAAGCGGTAATACGTCGCCCTCCCCAGGGTGTGTTGTTACCGAAAGCCCACGACATGGGTCGTGAATGGTCCCTGATCTCTTCGCTTGGGCCAACCAGCGTACCGGTTCCCGAGGCGATCGGCTTTTGTGAAGACCCGGATGTTACGGGTGCCTGGTTTTATATCATGGGTCTGATTGATGGACATCCACTTTATAACGCCGCAGATACCAGGCAATGGGTACCAGAGGATAAACGGTTAATTACCGCAAACTCTTTTATTGACGTATTGGCAGATTTACATTCCCTCGATCCTGATGAAATAGGTTTGGGAGAACTCGGTAAAAAAGAAAATTATGTTGGTCGGCAGTTAAAAACCTGGTATCGATCATGGACTTCGTCAATTGAGCCAGCGAAGTATGATGATCCGCGTGCCCATGAGCTTAAGGATTTCTTCCTTGAAGCTATGCCAGACCAGGGTATGGCGAGGGTGGTCCACGGGGATTATGGTTTGCACAATGTCTTGATTGGCGCAGATGCGACAATAGCAGCAGTAGTAGACTGGGAAATCTCGACGCTGGGTGATCCGCTGGCAGATCTTGCCTATGCGCTGAACCCCTGGCCAGATCCCAGTGACGCCAGGCAACCGGAACCTGAATCGGCCACTGCACAACCGGGTTTTCCAGGCCGGCTTGCATTGGCGGCACGCTATGGAGAACGCACCGGCCGGGATTTGTCGCAACTTGATTACTATATTGGATTTAATCGGTGGAAAACCGCAGCCATTGTTCATGGGGTTTATGGCCGTTATATGGAAGGCCAGAAGAGTACCGAGGGTGTTGATTTAGAGACGCTGCGTAACCGTATTGCACTTTCTCTCGATTTATCCGAGCAGGCGGTTAACAGGCTGAAGGCAAAATAGTAACAAGTCAGTGTTAAGGGGCGGTGGCCAGGGTTAGGCTGCCAGCTTCATTGCTAGCGTTGCAACTCGTTGACCTTGTGCAAAGGCACCGTTGAGATCTACTTCGGTCAACTGATCCGGGCTACTCGCAACGGCGCCAGTGCCAAAGTAAAATCCGTTGGGGTTTAAACCGGTGGTTACATTTGCCGCGTTGCCACACCAGATCATCCCCATCTGCATGGCAAAAACAGAAAATCCGGCAAATGCATTGAGCTTGTCCCCGGAAGCCAGGGAAGACGCAGTAAAAGCACTGGCAATTTTGTCTTGCCAGGCACCGGTAAACCACCTCGATACCATAGCATCCATAAAAGACTTCATTTGAGCTGAAACTGAACCCATATAAGTGGGTGACCCGAAGATAATGGCATCGCAACCATCCAGTTGCCCTGCAATATGGTCATTTTTCCAGCGACCCTCATGAATATCTGTCCCGAGAATTGGCATCAGTAGCGTAGTTGCGCCGGTCTCTTTTGCACCAGCCGCCACCTGTTCTGCCACACGTGCAGTTGTTCCACCCGCTGAAAAATAAACGATTCCGACGTTAGTCATGGTGATCCCGTTCGGCGGCGATATTTGTTCTTAGCGTCCGCATCATCTGGACAAATCGTTCCAGCACTGAGTTCTCGGTTAAGTCTCTGAATTCCCCGGCATCAAAGAAAGTGCCAAAACAATTTGGGCAGGATTCGTATTTAATATGAAACTGGTCTTTATCCACCATTGGAATCATCTGATGATGGCAGTCCGGGCAATTGATGTTGCGCATCTGACTAAATTGTTTCCCGACCTGGGCGTCACCGATGTCAATAGACTCGGCACCCTTCATCTTCTGCAGATCTTCCTTCTCGAGCATATCGAACCATAGACCTTTACACTGGGTACACCGCTCGATATCGATATTATTAAAAGTCACTCGCTCGAACTTACTTTCACATTTAGGACATTCCATCTCGTACCCCATAGATATAAACAGCTGTACTATACGAGAGGAGATATGTTGATGGCTAGTGCTTTGAACATCTGCGGACATTCACCTATTGTGGAGGTTAATCAGGACCCGGAAAAAGCGAACCATGAAAATTGACTTGTTAAATGCCGAATCTTTCAGTCACGGCCAACCCCACGATCAGTTTGACTGGCTGCGGGAGAATGCTCCCGTTTACTGGCATAAGGAACCCGATGGTACCGGCTTCTGGGTCTTGACCAGGCACGCAGATGTTTACCGGGTGGGCAGGGAGACTGAAACCTTTTCGTCAGAGCCCACCGTGATGATCTCCGATGCGCAGTTAAGCCCGCAGTTGGATGACAAACACAAAATGATGTTGATGATGGACCCGCCGGAGCATACAACCTATCGAAAAATCATCAGCCGGGAATTTACCCAGGGACCTGTTAAAGCCTACTCGCCAAGAATTAGGCAATTGGCCACCCAGATAGTCGATGAGGTTATTGAGGATGGTGAATGTGATTTTGTGAGTCAGATTGCCGGTGAGATGCCTTCGCTAGTGATTGCAGAAATGGTCGGCTTGCCCCTGGCCGATGGCAGAGAGCTTTACAAACTGACCGAGACAATACACACCTCACCGGAAATGTTACCCGAGGGTGCCATCCCGCGGGCAGTGATGAAAATGTTTGAGTACGGCCAGCAAGTCATTGAGGAAAAACGAGCGCGGCCCGGCAATGACCTCGCCAGTAAATTGCTGCAGGCCGAAGTCGATGGCAAAAAGATGGATGATATCGATTTTTTACTTTTCTTTATGCTGTTAATCGATGCCGGTGGTGACACGACCCGTAACCTGGTAGCGGGTGGCATCAATGCAATGCTTAATGATATGGATCAATATCGCACATTTAAGCAGAAGCTTGCCGGTGATCAACAAAGCAGTACAACGGATGTGATGGGGCTCGCTCGGGACGAATTGTTAAGATTTGTTTCACCGGTTGTCTATTTTCGAAGGACTGCCAAAAAGGACACGATGATAGGGCAAAAGCCGATTAAGCAAGGCGACAAAGTGGTTATGTATTACGGTGCTGCTAACCGTGATAATGCTGTATTTGAAAATCCCGGCGAACTCGACTTAAGCCGTAATCCGAATAAACACCTGGCATTTGGTAGCGGTGCCCATGTCTGTCTTGGACAATGGTTCGCCCGACTGGAAATTGATGCGCTGTTAACGGAAGTAATTGGTCGGATGGATAATCTCGAGCTGACAACCGAACCAGAGTGGTTAGCCTCGAACTTTATTTCCGGCCCCAGAAAGATGCCAGTTCGATTTACGCCTGGCAAAAAACTGGGTGCAGGTTAAGCCGCAGTTCGATCCTGTTCTGCTTTTGTCTCGGTTGGATGACTCTTACGGAATGTCGCTTCCTGTTCACTGTTATCAAAGACGAGGGTGCCGTCTTCCAGTGGACCATGGCGAATAAGTTTCTTGTCCAGTGCATAGTTTTGCGTATTTCGCCAGGGGTCCCGATCACTCTGTTTAGGGAACAGGTGTAACATTCTTTGCATATATCCTGCACTAAAGTCATCAACCCAGGGCTTTGCTGGCATGTTGTGGTCTTCCGGGCGAATTCGTGGCGTCGCTTGCCGCACGCCCACTTCATCCATATGGTTAAGCAGTCTGCAGACAAATTCTGAATTGATATCTGCCCGTAGGGTCCACGAGGCGTTGATATAGCCGAAGGTTTGTACAAGGTTAGGCACATCGGAATACATCATGCCCTTGTATGAAAAGGTGGATGGAAAATCAACCGGCTTACCATCAACGGTTAAGGTAGCGCCGCCGAGTACCTTCATATTAAGGCCGGTTGCTGTGACTATAATATCGGCTGTGAGAATCTCACCGGAGGCAAGCTTGATTCCTTCCGCAGTAAAGCCGTCGATTTGTTCAGTAACCACGTCCGCCTTGCCGGAATTTATCGCCTTGAATAAATCAGCATCAGGTACCAGACACAGGCGTTGGTCCCAGGGGTTATAGGTTGGGGTGAAATGTTTATCGACTTCGTAACCGGGCTTTAATTCTTTTCGAACCATATCCAGAATCATCTTCTTGACTTTTTCCGGCTGGGTTCGGGTGCGGTTGTACATCATCCTGCCCAACTCAACATTCTTGAATCGGGTCAGGGTATAGGCCAACTTTTCCGGTAAAAATTTTCTGAAGGTATTGGCCAGTTTATCTTCTGCCGGTCTGGAGACAACATAAGTGGGAGACCGCTGGAGCATTGTGATGTGTTTAGCCGTGTCAGCCATGGCGGGTACCAGGGTCATCGCTGTGGCGCCGCTACCGATCACGATGACTTTTTTGCCGGCATAGTTCAGGTCTTCAGGCCAGAATTGCGGGTGTATCACCTGGCCCTCAAAATCATCAATACCTTTAAACTCGGGTGTGTATCCTTCATCGTAGTTATAGTAGCCGCTGCACATATAGAGGAAGTTACAGCTGTACTGCACGGTCTCGTTGGTTTCCTTGTTCTGGTTTGTCACCGTCCAGGTTGCTGTGTCGGTTGACCAGGCGGCACTCTGGACAAGATGGTTAAACCTTATGTTTTTACGAATTTGATTTTCGTCTGCAGTTTCATTGACATAATTTCGAATTGAGGGGCCATCTGCAATTGCCTTGGCCTCAAGCCATGGTTTAAAACTGTAACCCAGAGTGTGCATATCGCTGTCAGATCGGATGCCCGGATACCGAAACAGATCCCAGGTACCACCGATCGCATCCCGACCCTCCAGAATTGTGTAACTTTTACCCGGACAATGTTCCTGTAAGTGAAACGCTGCGCCGATACCTGAAAGTCCTGCACCCACAATAACTACATCAAAATGTTCCATAAATCCCAACCTGTTTTTAACCCATACAGATTACCTAAGTTCTGGACATGCAGCAAAGATTTGCTGCATGTCCAGAATCCGAACCCTAAACCAGGTTGATTTACCGGGGAAAAATAAGCACTCTTGCAGCCAATTAAATTGAATTTATGGAGCAGGAACATGGCCAGAACAAAAGTTGCTGGAGTTGGGATGATTCCCTTTACCAAACCCGGGCAAAGTGATGATTACCCTGTGATGGGTGAAACCGCAGCACGTCTGGCAATTGAGGATGCAGGGATTAGCTACTCAGATATTGGCCAGGTCTATGTCGGCTACGTCTATGGTGACTCCACCGCCGGGCAGGCCGCAGTCTATGGGCTCGGCATGACCGGCGTACCCATCATTAATGTCAACAATAACTGCGCAACAGGTTCCTCAGCGCTGTTTCTGGCCCGCCAGGCCGTTGAATCCGGGATGGTTGACTGCGCCCTGGCCCTTGGCTTTGAACAAATGGTTCCCGGAGCACTTGGCGCCGTTTTTAATGATCGCCCCAGCCCAATGAAAAGAATGTTCAAAGAGCGCAAGGCCCTGCAGGGGCTGGACAAGAAAGCACCGGACGCAGCCCAGTATTTCGGTGGCGCCGGTAGAGAATATGCGGAGCAATATGGAACCCGCGATGAAACCTTTGCCAGGATTTCAGAGAAAGCGAGAAAACATGCGGTGAATAACCCCTATGCTGTTTTCAAAGAGTTGCTGACCGTAGAAGAAATCATGGCATCGCCACATATTTATGGCCCCTTGACCCGATATCAATGTTGCCCACCTACCTGTGGCGCCGCGGCTGCGGTAGTTTGCAGCGAAGAGTTTGCCCGCAAACACGGTCTCAACAACGCCATTTCTATTAAAGCTCAGGCGATGACTACTGACTTCCCTGGCACCCTGGAAGACCACTCACTGCGAAAGCTGGTGGGTTATGACATGGCCAAGGCTGCGGCGGATAAAGTCTATGAGGAGGCCGGACTTGGACCTGAAGATATCCAGGTTGTCGAGCTTCATGATTGTTTCACCGCAAATGAATTGCTGACCTATGAAGCCCTGGGTTTGACCGGGGAAGGTACGGCAGAAAAATTCATCTGGGATGGTGATAACACCTACGGTGGCAAAATTGTGACCAATCCCTCCGGTGGACTGCTTTCCAAGGGGCATCCGCTTGGCGCAACAGGGCTCGCCCAATGTACCGAACTGGTGTGGCAGTTGCGTGGAGATGCGGGAGCCCGCCAGGTGGACGGTGTAACCCATGCCCTGCAGCATAATCTTGGCCTCGGTGGTGCCTGTGTTGTTACCCTGTATTCGAACGACTAATTGTTAGCCGTAGGGTGGTGCAGGGACCGATTAATTTGGTCGGCGCTTGTTAGGTGAGATCGATTTTACAAAAGACCGGCCCTTGACTGGTCTGGCGCTTGATACTTCCGCAGCCAATGCCTCACCCTGCAAAATCGCTAATTTGATGAGTGATATCGCCGCTGGATTCTGTAACGTCTGCTGATTCCGGATTTTGATATGGCGGATGCGAGTACCATTGCCCTGAAGCAGGTTACCTGGGTCTGGCAGGGTGGCTCCTTGATTAAAACCGAGATTGACGTGCTTGGCATAGGCCGCGATGTGGATAAATCCCTGCTTCAGATTCTCGGTGAAGGAATATGCAATAGAGAGTGCGTTATAAGCGTCATAGATGAGCTCATTGGCCTGGGGTGCCAGCTTCAAAACCTCGGCCCGGGTGGCGAGATAGGAACTAATCACTTCAGGTGGGAAAGCCGTCAGGAATTCATTAAGTTCGTCTGGAACTTCTCGAGTCATGTTGAAGTTTCCCCGGGTTGTGGCTGAACCGAGTGACAACACAAAAGACCAGAGCATTTGGCCAGGTCGACTCAGGCAGGAAAATAAGGGATCGGCACAAGCAGCATTAAAAACACCGCCAGGCCAGGTAAGAGCCAGACCCGACAGTGTCGTTAAAGCCTATCCTGAAATCTAGCCCATACGGTGCAGGGCGCAGATTTTGTTGCCTGACGGATCGCGCAAATAGGCAAGATAGAGTTTGCCACCACCGCCTTCTCGAACACCCGGTGGATCTTCACAGGTAGTGCCGCCGTTTGCGAGTCCTGCAGCATGCCACTTGTCCGCAGTTTCAGCGTCCGCAGCGGCAAACCCGATGGTGCTGCCATTACCGGGTCCGGCTGGTGCGCCATCGATAGGCTTGCTGATTGAGAAAATACCCGTATCGGTGATGTAAAAGCAGCGGCCATTGGGGTCAATGATGCCGGGGGCATGGCCCATTGTGCCTAAGACGGCGTCGTAAAACTTCTTGGCTTCCTGGATGTCGTTTCCGCCAACCATAATGTGACTGAACATGCTGAGTCTCCTGGTGTATAAAAATTATCGATCCGTATCGATTCGGTACACCGGATAGATACTGGATCAAGATTTTTCTTACTCTAACGCCGACAGGCGCTGGAATGAGCACCCGGAGTCTACCACAACTGGTTGACTGCGAAACCAGTTGGTACCTCAGCAAAGTGCTATCGTCAGAGCGTGGAATGGGACATTATTAACCGAGCCAGTTTTTACGCCTTGCAAGTAACGAATACCACAGCAGAAATGCAGCAACCAGTAGCGGCATAAGAATAATGCCGACTATTTCGCCGATACCAAAGTCGATATTACGGCTGATTGCGTGTGCAATAGTAATCACCACGCCAAGCGTAGAAGCAACAAAAAAGTAACTGCAGTAGGGTTTACGTAACAATAAAAGCAGGCTGGCGACGGTGCCCCCGAACACGGCAAAACCAAAACCCGCGGTGGCCCAGGCTGGTCTATCCTGAATAATTAGACGCTCTGATTCACGATAGGCCGCGACCATCTCCGGGTCCAGTTGCAGCACAAAATTTAGTGAGCCCATGCCATTCCAGATGAGTGCAATAATTCCAATTAGCCAAAAACTCCAGTGGACCCTTGCTCCCTGTTGTTGCGGCTGTTGTTGCGTCTGTTGTTGCGTCTGCTGTTGCCCCTGATCCTGTATCGGCATCTTTTTCACCTGTTTCGCTGCAAATTGATTATTCGATCATAACTACTTGATTGAATATGGCCTGGCCAATATCGACGATGATCTGATTGCGTTGTGTCATCGAAGCTTCCGTCTCTGTGAGATAGATTGCAATGATCAAGGGTGAACGCTGCCGGGACCAGACGATTGCTGTAATCGCTCTGGAACCGTAGTTGCCGGCACCCGTACGATCAGCGATGGACCAGTTTGCGGGTAGCACAGATCTTAGTAATGCATCGGCGACGGCATTATCTATTAACCAATCTTTGATCAACTGGCGTGAACCGGGTGACAATACCGGTGTGTAGAGCAGACGATTTAGATTGCTCACCATTGAATTGGGCGAAGTTGTGTCCCGGACATCCAGCGGTACCGCCTCGTTTAACTCGGGCTCAATCCTCGCAAGTATTGTTGTTCTGTCATCCAGGGATCTCAAGAATTGGGTGAGCGCTGCCGGGCCACCGATCTCAGTCAAAATGATATTAGCAGCCGCATTATCACTGGTTGTCATTGTGGCGGCGCAGATCTCGGTAAGCGAAAGAAAATTTCCGATGTGTTGCTTCATGACCGGGGAGTAGCTGACGATATCGGCCGGTTTTATGCGAATCAGCTTCTTCAAATTCAAGTCATGATTGTCAACAGCATGCAGCAACTTTGCGCATGCGAGGGTTTTGAAGGTGCTGAGAATAGGGAATCTGGAATCGCCGTGGTAGGACCAGTTAGTTTCGTTAGCCACATCATAGATAGCGACCCCAATCCGGGCATGAAATTTTTGCTCCGCTGCTCTAATGGTAGAAACGATTGGGTCAAAGTCTGTTGCCAAAGCAGAGTTTGTGGATACGGAAGCGCTTAATACGGAAATCCAGATCAGCACGCGGATCGGGTGTAAGCGTGAATAAAGGCGAGCTAGTGTATCTGACAAGTTATGCGGCAGCCTGGAAGAGTTCAACGACATTACCTGATGGATCCTCACATAGAATTTGTTTGCCACCGGGACCCTCAACGATATCGTTTTTGAATTTTATACCCTCGCCCTTGAGTTTGTTGACAAGTTCATCGAGGTTCTCAACGGTGAGCACAAACCGCGACCAACCACCGGGCTCGGGTTTAGATCCGTCGGGCATGGATTTTGCCGCTGATGATTTAGGGCCCGCAATCCAGAGCGACAGATCATCTTTTATCAGTATTGCCATTGCTGGGCCAAACTGTTGCTGTAACTCAAAACCCAACATGGACGTATAGAACGCGATTGATTTATCGACGTCCCGCACCATGTATCTAATCTGCGCCATGATATTAGCTCCCTGTGGCCAGGTCGAAGGCAAACATTGTCAATAAAACTGCTTAGTATGTCTAGCTGCAGAGCGTGGCCTGCATTATTTTAGTTGCCGCGAATAAAATTCCCGGACGGTGTCTGCAGCAACCTGCTGTAGAAACTTCACGGTCCTGGGGTCGATCTCACCGTAGTAGTCGTAGCTATTTCCAACGGGCGATTTACCGTAAATGCTGGCATACACCGTACACGCCGCAAGATAGGTTCCAGCCAAATTTGGGTGAGATCCATCGAAATTTTTGTGTAGTTGCAGGTCTGGCCGTCGACGATAGGCTTCTTCAAAAGCGAGGCCAACCGGAATGACTAAAGCATTAATTTTGTTACCAACGGTTGTATAGAGCTTTTTCGTCAGGTGGATGTTTTCAGGGGAAGCCCGTTTGTGGGGTTTTACATAGGCATGAGTCATATACAGTGCAGTCTTGCCCCCGCGTTTTGTAATGACCTGATTAAACGCTTTGACTGTTTTACGAAATTGACGTCGCCTGGCTTGAGATAGTGGTGCTGCACTTCCGCCTTGTAATATGACAAGCTGGAACGGCTTGTCTACACCAATTTGTCCGGGTGTTGTGAGATGTTTGATATTGTGATGTGACAAAGCCGCACCACCAATCGTCGATGACTTATATTGTAATGCCTGTCCCAGTTCCGCGTCTGCCGCCACGACCAATCTGCGCACGTGATTGTGAAGGCTGTCGTTATAATACATATAGCTATTGCCAACGAACAATACCCGTGTCGGTGAATCCACCTGCGGTGATGTGACCTCTGGTGTTTCGGCTGAGGCTGCCACGCATGAAAATAGCCACAGAATAGCAGTAGCCAGTGCGTGTATTGTGTTTAAGCTGATTGGCTGCATCTATTGGAGGTCCTTCTGATGTAGTTCCTGATTATACGGTTAAGGGTAATGCAATTTTTAGGCAGGTTCATCCACACCGAAAACTTTTTCGCAAACAGTCACTTTTTCCCACCCTGTTTTATGGCGAAGGTACTAATATAAGTGTCGGTGAAGCGATTGATTGATGGCGCTCTCATATCACTACGCCGGGATTCAATAAGGCCAGCCAGTAAAAAGCCAACGTTTAGCTGACCCTGAATGATTTCTTCGAGACTATGGCTCCAGGTAAATACCATTTCCCTGCTAACAGCTGCATCAAGCTCTGCTTTGGTCAGGGTTTCACTCTCGACATAGGGCAATGCGTATTTGACGTTGAGACCGGTATTGGTCTGCCCCTCGTTCTCTTCAAACAGAAAGTTAATTGGGTTAATGGAACCCGCAATAAGTCGTCCTTCTTTACCAAGTACCCGGTAGCACGCTTTCCAGACCGACGCCAGATCTTGTACATAGACGTTCGAGACAGGGTTCACAATCATGTCAAAACAGGCATCTGGAAATCTGGAAAGGTCAGCCATCGTGCCCTGCAAAATCGTCATGGGAAGCGAATGTTCTGAACAAACCTGCCTATCGAGTTCAAGTTGTTCATCAGAGATGTCCAATAGTGTGACAGTTGCCCCCGCTGCGGCGAGAATCGGTGCCTGCTGCCCGCCACCTGCCGCCAGGCAGAGTACAGACTTACCCTTAACCTTTCCCAACCATTCCACCGGCAGTGGTTTCATGCCGGCAACGGAAACAGAATACTCCCCAGATCTGGCAGCATCTATCTCAGCCTTTGAGACAGGAGTCGACCAGGGACAAGATGGCCCACTCATTCTGTTCCAGGCTTTTCTATTGTGCTGGTCATTGGTCATCTTGGATTTGCTCCAGTCGAGTTTGCCTACGATTAGAATCAGGCTATTGCCCAACCCGATATTCAATCTGGGTGAACCCGGACATCGGTGTAGAATGTTCCTGTATTAGTTGGACATGGTTTGGTAGCTGATCAAAAATCTTGATTCCCCGACCCAGGATTATGGGCATTACCGAAACACTGATATGTGACAGTAACCCGTTCGTCAGTAGGGCGCTGGCCAGGACTCCACCGCCGACCACCCAGACTGAGTTTAGTCCCATGGATGAGGCGTTTGCGATAGCAGAGCGGGGGTCATTACCCTGCTGCAGATTGCAACCTTCCAGTGTCGACAACTCCCGAGTAGTGCAAACCCAGGTTGGTTGATCTCCGTATGGCCATTGCCCATAGTTATGGACGAAGTCATAGGTGGCGCGCCCCATAATCAACCCGTCAATATCAGCATAAAATGTATCGTAGCCGGTGTTCTCATGGTCGATTGCAAGTTCATCAAGCCAGTCAACTCCACCGTCCTCATCGGCGATGAACCCGTCCAGACTGACAGCTAGATAGTAGACAACTTTCATTTTGAGCTTCTCACGTAGTTCGATCTTCTCACGTAGTTCGATCTTCGAAATTAGCTTGATCTTCCAAAAATCGTTTAAACTATTCTAAATAGCTTGACGGTAATTGTAATTAAGATGTTACGCTGACTATGAATTATCCAGGGCTAAACACCGTAAAACTTAACCAGAGATATGTGCCATATCCTGCGAGCAAAATGCCCCCTTCAAGCCGGGTGATGCGACTCTGTGTATATAAGAATAAGAGTAGAAGCAAAGCAGTTCCAAGCATCACCCATTGATCAAATTGGAGGATTCTGGCGTGCATCGGAAGTGGTTGCAGAAGTGCTGAAACTCCCAAAATACCGAGTAGATTGAAGATATTGCTACCCAGTATATTGCCAATAGCGACATCAGCGTGTTTCCGCAGGGCGGCGATTACTGATATCGACAATTCTGGCAGTGACGTTCCGACAGCAACCAGGGTCAGCCCGATCACCGCTTCAGGCACTTCAAAGTGTTTTGCGATACCAATCGCTCCAATCAGTAAAACCTGTGACCCACCAATCAGGCATATTAGGCCGATCAAAACAGCACTGACAATCCACATTGTTGATTTGGAATCTACAGATATTTCTGCTGCTTCAGCCTCGTGTAGCTTACCTGACGGCGCAGACTGGTAGCGCTCACTCCAGTAAGCCCAACCCAGGTAAATGGCAAGCACACTAAGGAGGATCACTGCATCGACCCGCCCGAGCGCATTTCCTCCCATAAAAACCAGCATCAAAAATAATAGGCTAGCCGCAACGACGGTGATGGCGTCGCGCCTAAGTACTCGAGGTTTAACGTTCAGCGGCGTTATCACTGCACAGATTCCCAATATCAGCAATATATTGCCAATATTGCTGCCTACAACATTGCCGATTGCAATATCCGGTTGACCGGCCATAGATGCATTAATTGAGACAACCAACTCGGGAGCGGAAGTTCCGAAGCCGACAATCACCAGACCAGTCAGTAAGGGTGAGATACCCAGGCGGTGTGCGCTGACCAGTGAACCACGAATCAATGCTTCGCCACCGAAGGTTAGCAGGGCTATTCCTGTTAAGAGAAATACCATATTCAGCATATGTTTAACATTAAGTTAACAGTGGAATTTATCGTACTGATATTCCAATTAATGGAATCGCCATTGGCAACTGGTAGGACAGCAGGGTCCTGTGGCTAATTAATAAAGACAGGCTAGCTGTGCCTGGGTTTCTCCGGATTCACTGGCACCTAACTTTTTGGGATGGCATCCAGCATTCCGTCATAGTGCGCCTTCATTGGTTCCAGATCCATACCGCTCAAAAAAGTGGAATAGGTCAAATTGCAAAGTAAAAAACGCATATCGCTAGCCCAGGGTGGCAAATATTTGGGTGGACGACATAAGCCGCGCTTTGAAAGTTCATAAATTGTAGGTATATCTTCAATATCGAGTTTGCCGCAAAACAGCAGTCGGATACAATCGACTCTACCGGTGGAAACAATCGCTTGCAGAAAACTGTGAACCCGTAACATACCATCCAGATATACAATATCTTTTGTGAAGGGTGCGCCCCCACTGAGCACGCCTCCTCTAAACACGCGCCTTGAATTTTCGTAGGCTTGTTCCGCATTACCTGTGCGTTCCAGAAAATAACGATATATATCAAGAAAATCAGCACCGTCTATCGCCATTTGGATCGCCAACACTCTATCTGCGAGCCTTCGCATCCTGTCGAAGTCGATTGAGCCTGTGATAAATTCTGCGAAAACAGCCAGGCCTTCCTGAGTTCTTGTTGTCCCGGGATGACCTGCACCGAGGATTTTTAGATCTGGCTGAGCCAGACCATTGAGTGAGGTGGCCACATGAATGTAGGCTTCGTGATTAATTAGCTGACTAATGTCGTTATCAGTAAAACAGGCCGTGCGTCGAATTCTTATTCGCCTGGGGCCAGCTAACGCATTTGCTGAAAGGTCATCGACGACTGACACCACGGGCGCCTCATCGTTAAACATCGCCTTTGCAGCTTTACGCATTTCGTCAGCAACCGTTTCCGCAAGATAGCAAGCTGGGTGCGGTGCCCCTAAATCTATGTGGGATACCGCTTGAATTTGTTCGTTAAAGTGCGTCGCTAGTGCATGAGAAGTGCTGATTTGATCGGGCAAAACATCAAGGGGCCTGCCGTACAGTTCACTGGAATACTTGAAATAATCAGGTGTGCCAACCGAGGACAACATACGTGCGCTATTCTCTATGTACCTTGCCTGCCGGTTTAACCAGGCGTCGACACTGGAGTCTTGAATGTGTTTTCGCGCTTCATCGACACATCCCAGGGATTCTGAGGCGTCAAACCCGGGGTAGCTAACGACTGGAAGTTCGCGAGCCCCTTTTTCAAAAAACTGGTTGCGGACTTTACCGGACCAGCTAACCTGACTTAATATCCTTATGGATCGGGTTGCACGATAGAGTAAGTCGCTGATACGCCGGATTCGGTCAGCCTCGTTTTCTGAAACCATATCAACTCCCTCTGGGAAATTAAAAAGCCTTACCTGATATTACTTTTTGCTCTGCTAAACTGGTCGCCACGGGTGCCATCCGTGAATTCGCCAATGGCCATTCTTCTCTGAAATTAGTCAGATAAAATCAAACACCTTGAGTCACCTTTGCTTATCTTTCATTTAATCCTATGCCTTTGAGAATTTTGGGCGCGCATTTATCAACCCTTGAAATCCGCGTCTCAGATTTTTTTGCTCCCGCAATATGCAGTATGTACCCTCGCTGCCGACCTGGCGTCAATTTCTCGAAAGCAGACTTTAGCGGCTTTGAGTCTTCCAGTTTGGCTTTGAGTTCTTCGGGCCACTGAAGCGCTTCTTTCTCTTTAAATTCAACCTTCAACCCTGCTTGTTCGAGGTTGATAGCATTTTGGATATAGTGTTGTATTAAACTTCTGGCAGCAACAATTTCTTCAATTGATGCAAACCTGATTTGTCGCATGGCCTGTGAGTGTTTTCCCGGAGCAATGAGTATGCCCGCCGGGTCTTGCAAGAGTGATCCTTTAAAAAAACTGATTGCGCAGTATTTCTTCAATCCGAAAATGATAGCGACATTTCCACCTTGCCAGGTATAACAAAGCTTCCCCCATTTAACCGCTTCATCAAGATGGGAGTCGAGAAGCAGATCCCTTAATAGTTTACGCTCTTCAAGCCAATTCTGATTGCGGAGGATTGCGGCTACTCTGGAGTTAAGCGCACTCATTAGTTAGTTCCCGTCCATAAATAGACGAAATTCAGTCGAAACTGCAAAACTATAAATATGTTAGGCATATATTACAGGCACTTACGAGGGAAGTAATACCGCCGAAGTTAGTTTGTGGATAGACACTAGTTAGTTCCCGTCCATAAATAGACGAAATTCAGTCGAAACTGCAAAACATATAAATATGTTAGGCATATATTACAGGCACTTACGAGGGAAGTAATACCGCCGAAGATAGTTTGTGGATAGACATTAGTTAGTTCCCGTCCACAAATGGACGAAATTCAGTCGAAACTGCAAAACTATAAATATGTTAGGCATATATTACAAGCACTTACGAGGGAAGTAATACCGCCGAAGATAGTTTG
>Ga0206123_10000098_pt1 | contig 78357 bp, 73 predicted proteins | sample Helgoland_Spring_2_FD_160086 | JGI IMG/M metagenome (GOLD analysis project Ga0206123, IMG submission 160086) | Pelagic subsurface seawater microbial communities from Kabeltonne, Helgoland, North Sea - Helgoland_Spring_Bloom_20160316_1 | ecosystem: Environmental > Aquatic > Marine > Epipelagic ...
GTGATGCCACCCCTTTGATAAGAGATGCAAACACCAAAGGCACAGCAATTAGTTTTAAGAGATTTACAAAGATAACTCCCCAAGGTTTTATCCAAGCATTGGTAAAGTCCACCCAACCTAATTTGTTGGCGATTAGGCCGTAAACGACCCCCAATACCATTCCGATTATAATTTTCCAGTGTAAAGCTAATTTTCTCATATTATTCTATAACTATTCTTTTCTCTATTGTTCCATCATCAAAAATATAGAAGAGAGGTTGGTTTTTTGTCCCTTTATTTTGTCTTCCTAAAACATCAATAATGCTAATAAGCTTTGTATCCTTAATTATATTAAGATCAGTGATAGCTGTTGATGGTGGATTATATGTTATTGTACAAGTGTCTGCTTCAAACACACCTGTACTATATTGATATACAAAATACATAGTTAAAGGATAAGTAGCACTAGTACTACTAAGAATAGAATAATTATACCAAGCTGTATCATAATTAAAGGCTGCAAATAATTGAGTCGTAGTATCTGCCTGTATAGTGTCTCCATTTGCATCAACTGTAAAAGCAACATAAGGATAGTAAAGGAATGAATTTCTATCATTATAAATAGCAATATCAATTGTGTTATTACTATTGTCTATTAACACATTCGTTACATAAAGAAAGTTACAAAAATATGATTGACAACTCTCATTGAAAAACATTTGAGGATCAATATTTGGATAAAAACAAGAATTATTCCATGTATTGTTAGCATATGAAGTGTCATCAACATTAATGCAAGTGAGATTATTATTTGCATTTAGTTGTAAAAAACATGGACCAATGTTGGTATTGTTTCCGTTTCTCAAATCAACAGAATAAAGATTGCAACCGACTGCCTGAACCCAATTTAACATTGAATTAGATGTTAAATCTAGATTTGTAATAGGGTTTAGTGAGCAACTTATAAATTCGAGCGAATAGTTAAAACTTAAATCAATTGTAGTAATTTGATTATGACCAATAGATAAAAATTCTAAAAGCAAATTATTACTTACGTCAATTGTCGTTAACTGATTAGCCTGACATTGTAATTCCTCTAATTGTGCACAATTGGTAATATCGAGATTATCAATTGAATTTATATTACACCTCAATGTCTTTAAGTTAAAACAATTTGAGACTTGGATAAATGACAAGTTATTTTGATCACATCTTATATACTCTATATAACTACTTTCAATAAATAATAAAGTATCCAAATCATTTTCTCCACAATTTAGATATTCTAAATTAGGACTATTAGTTAAATTTAATGTTCCCGAAAGAAATTGAGCTTGAGCATTAAAATATTCTAAGGAGGAAAAAAATTGAATACCTGCAATATCATAAATGTATTCTAATGTAGTTTGAGGAAATGCAATATCTAAGTAAGTTATTGTGTCAATAGCAGACAAACTTACAGAATCATCTAATACATTATCAACTCCTAAATTTATTAATTCCTGCTCAAAAGCATCATCAGGTATAAATATATTCTGCCCAAATCCAATCATTGGTAAGCAAAGTAATATAAGAATTAGTTTTTTCATTTTAGTTAATTGTTAATTTAATTGAATTTATTCTTTCTTTTGAAATTAATTACAACTACAGCCCGAAGATTCTAAAGTACCAATAGCTTCATTATAATCTTCATTTGAATCATAATCATCTCTACAAATCTCCTCTGTATATACTATGTCTGTTACTGAATCACACGTGCAATCTTCACATTTTTTACAAGAAAAAATTATAGTTAGGCAAAGTAATATAAGTAGTAGTTTTTTCATAATCTTAAATCTTATTAATTTTACTTCTTAAATAAGCATCTACTAAAGTAAGTGCCATCATACTTTCTACAATAGGTACTGCCCTTGGCACTACACAAGCATCATGCCTTCCTTTTCCTTTTATCTCTACTTTTTCCCCATTAACATCAATAATTTCTTGTTTTTGCATAATAGTCGCTACTGGTTTAAAAGCTACTTCACAATAAATATCATTTCCATTACTTATTCCTCCTTGTATTCCTCCAGAAAAGTTAGTTTTGGTTTTACCACTTTCATCTATAATAATATCATTTACTTCACTTCCTTTACTAGAAGAAATATCTACTTCACCAAAACCATATTTAAATCCATGAACTGCATTAATAGACAGCATTCCTTTTCCTATATCGGCATGCAGTTTATCAAAAACGGGTTCGCCCCAACCTGCAGGAACACCAGTTGCTACAACCGTAATTTTACCTCCAATGGTATCACCCTCTTTTTTTGTTTTTTCAATTGTTGTAATCATCTGTTCAGCAATTGCAACATCAGGACACCTCACTAAATTTGTTTCGGTTAAACTTAAATCCAAATTAGTATAGCATGTATTCAGATTAACACTTCCAACAGCCGAAACATAAGCTTGCACTTCAACACCAATTGTTGCAAGTATCTGCTGAGTAATAGCGCCAGCTACTACTCTACAAGCAGTTTCACGAGCAGAAGACCTTCCTCCTCCCCTATAATCTCTAATTCCATATTTTTGGTGATAAGTATAATCGGCATGAGAAGGTCTAAAAGTATCTTTTACATGCGTATAGTCCTTACTCTTAGCATCTTCATTTTTAATGGTAAATCCAATAGGAGTGCCAGTAGTCTTACCTTCAAAAATTCCAGATAAAAACTGAACTGTATCACTTTCCTTTCTTTGAGTGGTAATCTTGGATTGCCCTGGCTTTCTTCTATCCAACTGTTTTTGAATTTTTTCAAAATCCAACTTTAACCCTGCAGGGCAACCATCAATAATACCACCAATAGCAGCACCATGCGATTCGCCAAAAGTAGTCAGTTTAAAAATTTTACCGATTGAATTTCCCATAGCGCAAATATAACATAATTGATTAGAGTGAATTTTGTATTTTCGCACAATCAAAAACAAAATATGAAAACAGTAATCAAGAATATTTCAGAGCTTATACAAACAGAAACAACTCCAAAAAAATGGGTGGCAGGAAAAAATATGTCACATATCAGCACTATAAAAGATGCATTTATTGAGGTTGAAGAAGGAATCATTACATCCTTTGGAAGTATGGAGGACTGGAATGGAATTGAAGACTGGAATAATACTGATATAATTGATGCTGAAGGAGGAATGGTTTTCCCAACTTATTGCGACAGCCATACACACCTAGTTTTTGCAGCTAGCCGTGAGGGAGAATTTGTCGATAGAATAAATGGATTGAGTTATGCTGAAATAGCAGAAAGAGGAGGAGGAATCCTAAACTCTGCTGATAAATTACAAAACGCTTCAGAAGATGAACTTTTTGAAGATGCATTGGCTCGATTAAACGAATTAATACAAATGGGAACTGGAGCCATAGAAATAAAAAGTGGTTACGGCCTAACTTTAGATGCAGAACTTAAAATGCTTAGAGTAATTAAAAGATTAAAAGCAGCATCTGATGTTACTATAAAAGCTACTTTCTTAGGAGCACATGCCCTACCCAAAGAATACAAAGACAATAAAGATGGATATATGGATTTGGTAATTAATGAAATGTTACCAATAGTAGCAAAAGAAGGATTAGCCGACTATGTAGATATATTCTGTGAAGAGGGCTACTTTACAGTTGAAGACACAAAAAACCTACTTACTGCAGCCAATAAATTAGGATTACAATCCAAGACACATGTCAATCAATTTAATGCAATTGGTGGCGTAAAAGCCTCAGTTGATTTAGGTGCTTTATCAGTGGATCATTTAGAAGAGATGGCAGAAGAAGATTATAAAGCTTTGAAGGGAAGTAATTGTATGCCAACTATTTTACCTTCTTGTTCTTTCTTTTTAAGGATACCTTACGGACCAGTAAAAAGAATGATAGAAGAAGGATTGCCAGTAGCTTTAGCAACCGATTACAATCCTGGATCCACACCTAGCGGAAATATGAATTTTGTAGCATCCCTAGGATGTATACAAATGAAGATGACACCTGAAGAAGTAATAAATGCTACAACTATCAACACTGCTTATGCCATGGGGATTGAAAAAGAATTAGGAAGTATTTGTATTGGGAAAAAAGCGAATTTGTTTATCACAAAACCAATTCCAAGTTATGCTTACCTACCTTATAGTTTTGGGCATAATGTTATTGAAAAAGTAATGATTGCTGGAAAGTTGCAATAAAAAAAGCCCTACTTTTCAGTAGAGCTTTTATATAACTTTATAGAAAATTATTTACTTCTTTTCATGTAATAGTAATGAGCTTTTGTTGTTCCTAAATTTACTACATTAGCATTTACAAACTCCCAACCGTTATTAGCTAAAGCATTAACAGCTGATGCCATTGTCTTATAAGATCTTGCATTTTTCATTAACTCACTATTCGCTTGACTTCTTGTCCCAAAATCAAAATTAATCATAACTTGAGATCCTGCCTTCATTAACTTTTTAATTTGCATCTCAGCAGGAATTTCAGCAGTCCCCCTTCTAGAAGCATCTTTGTCAATTTCCCTTTCAAACCCTGATAGAACCATAAATTCATAAGTAGCATTAGAATTATCAACTTTTTCAATTTTATCTTTCTTGCCTTTTTTACTTTTCTTCTGAGCCATAGTCATAAATGGAACCATAGCTACTAACATGATTAGTGTAATCTTCTTCATCTTTTCTTTTTTAAATTAATTTAATTGGTTTTAATAATGCAATAATACAAAATATTATTGTCCGCCTAAAATAATTGGCAAGTCACCATCTCCATTTCCAATTACAATAACTTTAGCATTACTAGATTTAGCAATCTCTTGAGTAGCCTCTACACCTTTCCATTTCAATAATTGTGGAGTAATAGTCTGATTTACAATCTTCTGAAATTTAGCAATTCCATTAGCTTCAATCTCCTTTCTTTCTGCTTCTTTTCTTGCTTTATCAATTTTAAACTCATACTCTAAAGACTCTTGCTCTTGTTTTAATTTTTGCTCAATTGCAGTTTTTAAAGTTTGAGGTAAGGTTACATCTCTAATATAAATTGCTGGTAAATTTATATTTTTATCAGCAACAATTTCATTTGTCTGATCATAAATTTCCTGTTCAATCTCTGTTCTTTTAGTAGAATAAAGTTCTTCTGGCAAATAGTTACCAATCACCTCTCTGGTTACCGATCTTACAGCTGGCTTTATGATTTTTTCTAAGTAATTTTTTCCAATATTATCGTGCAAGTAACCAATTTTATCCTGTACAGGGTGATGTAAAATAGATAAATCAATTTTAATTGAAAGTCCGTTTTTTGATAGTACTTCCATTTTTTCGAAAGTCTCTGTTTCTTTCACATCATATACAATCATATCGTTCCATGGCGCTATAACATGTAATCCTTGTCCGTAAACGTAATCTTTATCTAATCCTTCTCCAAGTGTTTTAAATAACACTCCTTTTTGTCCTGGGTTAATTGTTACAAACATACTTGAGCCAAACATCACTACAAATATTAATCCTACTACTCCCATTACCATTGCCTTAGGCAATCCTTGATTTTCCATAATTTATTGTTTTTAGTTAATTTAATTTATATTAATCCGTTATATTTCCTCACAAACCATTCTGTAGATATAAGCAGTAGCAAACTTAATAAAATCAAAGGAATGTTTATCAAACTTGTAAGCTTTTCTTTAGAATGTATTAATTTCTGATTTTTGGAACTTTTATTAAGTTCTTCTGACAGCAAATCAATTTCATTTCTATAAAACAATTTACCATTACTTAACTCTGAAATTTTAAACAAAAGTCCATGATTTGCAACTAAGTTCATTTGTTCTAACTGAAGTTTTTTTACATCAAACACACCAGACTTGACAACAGAAGTCCCAACAACTTTAGAAACAAAACTATAATGTCCATTTTCCAAAATTCCAATATCTAAAAAATAACCTTGGTTTACTTTAGAAAATTGAAAATCAAACTCTTTACCATATTCATTCTTGATTTCCAAAGTAATTTCTTTATTATTTATTAACTCATAACTCTCGTTATATAAATTAGCATCAAACAAAATATTAGTATGCTCAGCAACTTGTTTTTCATAATAAACCCTGAATTTACTTTTATCTTCTTGCAATAATAAATATTGTGTTAGCTTTGAAATAAGCTCATTAAAAGCATCATTATTTTCATTTACTGAATAATCATACAACTTCCACTTCCACCACCCCTCAGCAGTAAAGAAGGCCACTTTTCTGTTTGCAATTTCTTCAATAAAAAGCAAAGGGCTTTCTGTAATGATAGCTCCAATTTTCTTTTTAAGAACAACATCAATATTTACATTCAGCTCATATTTTCCAAAAACACCATATAAAGGAGGAGCATCTTTAATTAGATTTAACAACTCAGGTGAAAATGTAAACTTAGAGAATAGTTCATTTTGAGCAACTCTTGTTTCTTCATTACTTCCATTTTGCACAAATTTTACTGATGATAAATCAGTACTAAAATTGAGGCTTCCAAATAGAATTAAAGGGATGTTTTTATCAATTAAACTACTAGGAATTTGAGAAACTCCAGATAATACAACTAATTGATATTTATTAAAATCATTTACCTCATCAATAGTCTTTATCTCAATTTTATAGTTTTTATTCTTTTCAATCGCACTAATATATGAAGCTAAATCTGGGTGAGATTTATCTTTTAAAATGAGTACATTATAACGAGAATCAATCACATCAATATAAGATGTGTAAATATTATTTTCAATATTTTTCTCACCTTTTACTTCCGATAATACAATTTTATATGCTTGCAAACCGATATCCTTTGCTTCTAATTGCATATTGATAATTTTATAATCATCATTTGAATCAAATAAAATTTGTTCAGTGTAAAGTTCAATACCCTTATTCCAAACAGATAACTTAGATTTTTTTCCTTTCAACTTAACTGCAGCTACTGCAACTTCCAAAGGGAAAATATTACCTAAAAATGCAATATCATTATTAGTAACTTTTCGAACTAAAACATCTTGTTTTACTGATGTATCTCCTAAAGCAATACTATAGACTGGGAAATCAAATTGACGAAAAGTTGGATTATTTCCTGAATTATAACAACCATCAGAAGCTAAAATAATCCCTGCAACATTTCTATTTGAAAATCTATTTTCTAGATCAGAAAAAAGAGATGAATAGTCTGTTTTTACTCCTATGTTAGAGGTCTGAAAACCAGGATCAACCTCCTCAGAAAAAGAAAATTTATGAACATCAAATTCAGTTAATTGACTAGAAAGATTTGAAAGTAAGTCAAAAGTAGAGTCTGCAATAGATTCCGACACATCCTGAGCAATAATAACAATAGGATTTTCGGTAGTATTACTAAAAGACTTAATTAATGGACTCAACAATAAAAAAGCAAGTATTCCTACAAAAATTGTACGGATAGCAAACAATAAAACTCGTAATGTTTTTGATTGCAATAAGCGTTCATTGACATATAGAAAATAAGCATAAACTACACCTAATAAAATGCAGATTATGCTATAATAAAAAGGGAAATCTATTGTTAAGCCAAACATCAATTTATGTTAGCATACCTCCACAAACATTTATAACTTGCCCTGTTACATATGCCGACATATCAGAAGCTAAAAATAAAGTTGTATTAGCAATATCATCTGGAGTACCTTCCCTTTTTAATGGAATTTGCTCCCTCCATTCTTTTACAGTTTCTTCACCTAAAGCTTCAGTCATTTCTGTTTCAATAAACCCAGGTGCAATTGAATTACATCTAATATTTCTTGAGCCTAATTCTAATGCAGTAGATTTTGTAAATCCGTTAATAGCGGCTTTTGAAGCAGAATAATTTGCCTGCCCTGCATTTCCTTTTACTCCAACAACTGAACTCATGTTAATAATTGAACCAGCTCTTGCCTTTAACATTGGTCGCAAAACTGCTTTTGTCATGTTAAAAACCGATTTCATATTGATGCTCATTACACTATCAAAATCTTCCTCAGACATACGCATTAAAAGTCCATCTTTAGTAATACCCGCATTATTAACGAGGACATCAATACTACCAAAATCATCCATTACATCTTTAGATAATTGCTGAGCAGCATCAAAATCAGATGCATCTGATTTATATCCTTTAGCCTTACATCCATTTGCTGAAAGCTCATCTTCTAATGCTTTTGCTTTTTCATCTGATGACCTGTATGTAAAAGCAATATTTGCTCCATGCTTTGCAAAAACCTCAGCAATTCCTTTTCCTATTCCTCTACTTGCTCCTGTAATAATTACATTTTTTCCTTCTAATAATTTCATCTTTATTTTTTTAATTATCTAACTAAAAGAATTTCTCCAAATTCTTGATGCTTCCAGCCTTCATAATCCTCAAAATATAACTCAAAAACATAAGTATCTGCAGGCAATTCTTTTTGCGTTTCATAATGCTTTCCATCCCACCCAGTTTTATTACTACACTTCATTACTAAAGGATTAGCTGATTGAAACATTAAATCACCTTGGGTATTAAAAACTTTAAACAAAAAAGTATTTTCTCTAATCGCATGGTATTCTAAACAAAAATTTTCATTTCTGTGTTTCTCATCAAAATCAGGAGTAAATGAATTTGGAATATATATCCAGTATTCATCTCTTACCCAAATAGGTTTAACGGCTGTATCAGAACAACCATTGCCATCAGTAACTATTAGAGATGTTTCATAGATCCCTAAAATCCCTAAACCATCTTCATCTATAGGAAAGGTATGTACAACTGATGAGGAAGTATTTGAAGTATTATCTCCAAAATTCCAATCATAATTAAAAGTATTATTTTCCGGTTGACCTTTAAAAAATGCTGTAGGGTTAATAATGGAAAGTGTATCTGACTCAATATGAATAATTGCTTCTGGGCTTTCTAAAATAGTAACCAATGCGCTACCATCAATAGTTCCATTACTTAAAGCATCATTAAACTGATTAAGTGTATAAAATCCCGCTATTTTTGTAGAGATAACAAATACATCATCTTGTATAGGCGGTAGTTGAGGCTGCACTACTCCATTAATAGCATAAGAAAAAGTAAAAGGGGCTGTTCCTGTAAAGCTTACTACTAATTCAGCTGAAATTCCATTATCACAAATAGTAGCATCACCACTAATAAAAGCTGACTGTCCATTTACTAAAAAAGGAAATAATAAAATAACTAAAAATTTCTTTAACATTTGGCAAATATAAAAAAAGCCCCACAATAAGTAGGGCTCTTTTCAGTATTATGAAATTTGACTTTATTTTGCTTCTTTTACCTTTTCATCTTTTACTTCTTCATCTTTTACTTCTTCAAACTCAACATCAGTTACATCATCAGTAGCAGCTTGTTCTGCTCCAGCTTCTGCAGATGCTCCTTCCTGAGTGTCTTTGTACATTTCCTCAGATGCAGCAGTCCATGCAGTATTGATTTTTTCCATTGCAGCATCAATAGCTTCTAAATCTTTGCTTTCGTGAGCAGCCTTCAATTCTGTTAAAGCTTCTTCAATTGGTGCTTTTTTATCATCTGATAATTTTTCACCAAATTCTTTAAGTTGCTTTTCAGTTTGGAAAATCATTCCATCAGCCCCATTAATTTTATCAGCAGTTTCTTTTGCTTTATTATCAGCATCAGCATTTGCTTCAGCTTCTTGTTTCATTTTCTCAATTTCCTCATCAGATAAACCAGAAGATGCTTCAATCTTAATGTTTTGCTCTTTTCCAGTTGCTTTATCTTTTGCTGATACATTTAAAATTCCATTTGCATCAATATCAAAAGTTACTTCAATTTGAGGAACACCTCTTGGTGCTGGTGGAATATCTGCTAATTGGAATCTTCCAATTGACTTATTATCAGCAGCCATTGGTCTTTCTCCTTGTAATACATGAATGTCAACAGCTGGCTGATTATCAGCAGCAGTTGAGAAAGTTTCAGACTTCTTAGTTGGTATAGTTGTATTAGCTTCAATTAATTTTGTCAAGACACCTCCCATAGTTTCAATTCCTAATGAAAGTGGAGTAACATCTAATAATAACACATCAGTAACATCACCTGTTAAAACACCCCCTTGAATAGCTGCTCCAATTGCAACAACCTCATCAGGGTTAACTCCTTTTGATGGAGATTTTCCAAAGTATTTCTCAACAACTTCTTGTATTGCAGGAATTCTTGTTGAGCCTCCTACTAATATAACCTCATCAATATCAGAATTAGTCATTCCAGCATCTTTCATTGCTTTCTTACAAGGAGTAATTGTAGCTTGAATTAATTTATCAGCTAATTGCTCAAATTGCGCTCTAGTTAAAGTTCTAACTAAGTGCTTTGGTCCTGATGCAGTAGCAGTAACATATGGTAAGTTAATTTCAGTTTGTGTAGATGAAGAAAGCTCAACTTTTGCTTTTTCTGCAGCTTCTTTTAATCTTTGTAAAGCCATAGGATCTTTTCTTAAATCCATGTTTTCATCTATCTTAAACTCCTCTGCTAACCAATCAATAATTACTTGATCAAAATCATCACCACCTAAGTGTGTGTCACCATTTGTAGATTTCACTTCAAATACACCATCCCCTAAATCAAGAATAGAAATATCAAAAGTACCACCTCCTAAATCAAACACAGCAATTGTTCTATCTTTATCAGATTTATCCAAACCATAAGCAAGTGCAGCAGCAGTTGGCTCATTGATAATTCTTTCAACTTTAAGTCCTGCAATTTCACCTGCTTCTTTTGTTGCTTGTCTTTGTGCATCATTAAAGTAAGCTGGCACAGTAACTACAGCTTGAGTAACTGTAGTTCCTAAATAGTCCTCAGCAGTTTTTTTCATTTTTTGCAATACCATTGCTGATATTTCTTGTGGTGTATATAATCTACCATCAATATCAACTCTTGGTGTATTGTTATCACCTTTTACTACTTTATAAGAAACATTTTTAATTTCCTTAGCCATTGCAGTAAAGCTTTCCCCCATAAATCTTTTTATAGATGCAATAGTTTTTGTTGGATTAGTAATTGCTTGACGCTTTGCACTATCACCTACTTTACGCTCGCCACCTTCAATAAAGGCAACAATTGAGGGAGTCGTTCTTGCTCCTTCAGCATTTGGGATAACCACAGGCTCATTCCCTTCCATTACAGAAACACATGAATTTGTTGTTCCTAAATCGATTCCAATAATTTTACTCATTTTATTATGTTTTAAATTTAATAATTTGTTTTCTGATGAGTAATAATTGCAATTATAATGCCACAACTAATTGCACGACAAAACTGTCATAAAAAAGAGTTTTCAAGAGAAAAAAGAAGAAGTATTACTGACAGTGCGTCAGATTATTGGAAGTTTCTATCTAATCCATCAACTGATTTAAGATAATCATCAGTTGTTGGAGTTAAAAAATAATTGAACCTAATCTTTGTAAATCGTGAAGAAAACAATCCAATTCCATTATTGACATTTGTAAACTGTGGGCGTTCTTGAACAATTCCAGTAATTGGTTTATTTACATTTATATAAGTTTCTAAATCCTCTGATCCAACCGTCATTTGCATATCAATACCATTAAAATACCTAACGACATCATCATCTTTAGAAAGATTTGATTCTAAGAAGTTAAAAAAAGACTCACCTTCAATTGACATCTTTTCTTCTGTATCATCAACTAATGGCAAGCTATAAGTTAATTGTAGTGTGTCAAAATTAGCACCTCTTTTCTCCGTATAATTAAATATTAAATCTAATTGATATATATATCCATTATCATTAGAATTTACCCATTTAATTGTAGAAGAAGTGAAATCACTATTAAAATAAAAACTAAATTGAAATGTTTTATCTTTAGTATATTGACTATCAAAATCAAAACCTGAAACTACTTCAGTTCTAGAAGTAACTATATTGCCTGACTTATTATTTTTAACAACCAACTCATATTCATACCCTTTCTGCAAAAATGAATTTACATTATCAAACTGATACACAATTATACTATCATAAAAAATCTCACCATCTCTGTAGGTTGGCACAGCAATTAACTCTACAGAATCTTCTATCTGATTAAAGTCCCACTTATATATCTTTACGTCTAATTCATCAACACCATAATTAATAGAATCAGAATATTGTGCCATTTGATAAGCATCCATATTTCCTAAAAAAGCTTTACTAATTTTAATCTTTTGTAGTTGATTTTCATCACTAGCATCCAAAAGACCAAAAACAACTGTAGTTTCTTCCCATTCTGCATTTACATCAAAGTCAGTTTCACAAGCAGAAAAAAGCATTGTAAAAACTCCAAGTATTAGATATATATTTTTCATGTTTGCAAACTTATCACTTTAAATGAAAAGATAAAGGCATATTTTGTAAATTTGCCACAATTTAGAAAAAATAACTATGAAACAACTTATTTCAACTACCCTATTGTTACTTGCTTTTTTGAGTACAACACTTAATGCTCAACAAATTTCTTCAGACGCGTACAATAAAGATGTAATACATGAAGATTTTAATGCTGAAGGGGAGTATTTTAAAATCATTACGACTACTGACAATTACTTTATATTAGATAAAGGAGATTACTTATTAAGCAGAAACAATAAAGATAGTGAATATGCAATTATTGCAAACAACTCATCAGTAACTGATTTTGTAATTAAAGCAGCAGTAAGAATTGGTCCTTCTGAAAATAAAAAGGCAAGTGTCGGAATTATCCTTAAAGCTCAACAAGATGGAAAAGGAGCTATTATTTTTGAAATAAATAAAAAACGAGAATATAGAATTAAGCAACTAATAGGTGATAATTACCAAACTTTAAGCGGCAATGCAAAACAAGAAGGCTGGGTAAAAAACAAATTAGTTAATAGAGTTGATGAACATAATTTTATAGAGATAAGATCAGAGAAAAACATTTACGATATTTATATTAATAGCGAATATCTTACCACTTTCTTTATCCCTGATTTTACTAGTGGTTCGTGTGGCTTGATTATTAGCCCAGCAACTAAAGCAAGAATTTCTTACTACTACATAAATACTAAAGGAGAAAGCACTGCAGTTGCAAATTACACTAACGAAAATACTGCAAGTGTAAATGAGACTATTGAGCAGTTAAATAAAAGAATTGTTATTCTTGAAGAAAACAATGCAAAACTTAATGAGTTAAATACTGATAGTAAAGCTCTACAATCGGATGAAATAAAAGCATTAACAGCAAAAAACACTTCCTTAGCTAACATCACAATAGAACAAGAAAAAGAAATCATAGAATTAAATTCTCTTATTACAAGTCTGAAAGAAAAAGCAAATAAAGCTGAAGAAGCAGAAACTTCAAATACTTCTCTTCAAACGACTGTTAGCAGTCTAACTTCAGAAAATAATTCTCTTTCTTCTGAAGTAAAAACTTTAACGACAAGGAACTCTGATTTAGTTTCAATCTCTTCTTCACAAGAAAAAGAAATAACTGCTTTAACTACAGCTATTGAGAATTTTAGAAACACTTCAAATCAATCTAGTGCAACTAACAAACAATTAAACAAAAAGATTTCTGGATTAAAGCAACAAATCTCTTTGGAAAAAGCTACAAATACTGATCTGACAAATGATTTAAATAAGATAAATAAATCAACAAACACTCAGATAACACAATTGACAACTGAAGTTAAAACACTTAAAAATAAAGTCGCTAAACTTCAAACTTCTAATTCAACTTTAAGTGCAGATTTATCAACTGAAAAAAGCGCACATAAAAATACTAAAAGTGGATTGTCTACATCTGTAAAAAACAAAACAACAGAAATAAACTCTTTAACTGCTGAACTGAATACTGCTAAAGAACAATTGAAAACAGCTAAAAAAACAGCTAAAAACCTAAAAGAATGTGCAACTAATGCCTCAACTTTATCAGTAGATTTAAAAAATGTGAATACTGAGTTAAGCACTTTAAAAACTACTCAAACTAAACATGATAAAGTTACTGCAGACTTAAATAGTAAGATAACTCTATTGAGCAATCAAATCTCTACTCTTGAACTTCAATTACAAACTACTAAATCTGAGATAAGCGCATTAGAAACAAGTAACACTGAGCTTAAAGCATTATTCATTCAAAAAGATTTTGAATTGAATGGAGTAAAAGCTTCTGACATGGTAAAAGAAACAACTGTTTATGTTCCTACGCCTAAAAACTTAAAAAGTAATAAAGTAGTGTATGCTGTGCAATTAGGAATGTTTATGCAAACTCAAAGTGCATCAGAATATAAAAATTTAGATGCAGTATGGTATCAATCCAATGAGAATGGAACTTACCAATATTTAAGTGGTGAGTTTTCATCACCAAAAGAGGCTGCCGATCATCAAAAAGCAATTAATGCAAAAGGATATACTAGTGCATTTGTAGTAACAATTACAAAATAATAAAATGTCAGTAGCTAAAGGAGATTACAAAAAAGTAACAACACATACACTTGCTGAAATGAAGCAAAAAGGAGAGAAAATCTCTATGCTTACTGCTTATGACTATACCCTTTCCAAAATTATTGATGGTGCAGGAATTGATGTAATACTTGTTGGAGATTCAGCATCTAATGTAATGGCTGGGCACGAAACAACTCTTCCTATTACGCTTAATGAAATGATTTATCATGCCAGCTCAGTAGTAAGAGCAGTTGATAGAGCTTTAGTAGTTGTAGATATGCCATTTGGGTCTTATCAAGGAAACTCAAAAGAAGCATTAAGTTCTGCAATTAGAATAATGAAAGAAAGTGGTGGACACTCCATAAAACTTGAAGGAGGAAGTGAGATTATTGAATCAGTAGAAAGAATACTTACTGCAGGAATACCTGTAATGGGGCACTTAGGCTTAACACCACAATCAATATACAAATTCGGAACTTATAATGTAAGAGCTAAAGAGGAGGAAGAAGCTGCTAAACTATTAGAAGATGCTAAACTATTAGAAGATGCAGGTTGCTTTGCTCTAGTACTAGAAAAAGTTCCTGCCAAATTAGCTCAAAAAGTAGCTGAAAGTATCAATATTCCAGTAATTGGAATTGGTGCAGGAAATGGAGTGGACGGACAAGTTTTAGTATTACATGATATGCTAGGAATGATACAAGAATTTAACCCAAGATTTTTAAGAAGGTACCTAAACCTTGCTGAGGATATTAAAGGGGCTGTACAAAACTATGTTTCGGATGTAAAGGCTAAAAACTTTCCGAACGAAAAAGAGCAATACTAATGTTGGAAGTGCTCTATGAGGACAACCACCTCATTGCTATCAATAAAAAATCAGGTGACATAGTACAAGGCGACAAAACAGGTGATGCTCCCCTATCCGATTTTGTAAAAGCTTATATCAAAAAGAAATACAACAAACCAGGAGATGTTTTTTTAGGTACTATTCATAGGTTGGATCGTCCTACTTCAGGAATTGTTTTATATGCCAGAACAAGCAAGGCACTCAGTAGAATGAATGAACAATTCAGAGAAAAACTAGTGCAAAAAACCTACTGGGCGGTAGTAGATAACGCTCCGCCAAACAGCAGTGGAACGCTTGACAACCATTTGCAGAAAAACCAAAAGCAGAACAAATCCTATGTTACCAAGACTGATGGTGGAAAACATGCAGTTTTAGAATATAAACTAATAAAAAAATTAGACAACTTTTATCATCTAGAAATAAAGCCAAAAACTGGAAGACATCATCAGATTAGAGTTCAATTAGCTAATATTGGATGTATAATAAAAGGAGATTTAAAATATGGAGCAAGAAGAAGTAATAAAGATGCTAGCATCCATTTATTAGCTCAGAAGCTAGAATTTATACATCCAGTAAAAAAAGAAGCAATTAGCATTACTGCAGCAGCACCAAAGGATAGTGTTTGGGAGGCTTGTTCTTAAACAGGATCTACATCAATTATAAAACGAAAAGATTTAAAATCACTATGATTTTGCATACGCTCAATAATTGTATTCAATATAACTTTAGCTTCAGCAATAGAGCCTTTTTGCTCAATCTTCAGTAATACATTCTTATGATAATAGTTTCTTATCCTAGCAATAGCAGGGTATTCAGGCCCTAAAACTCTACTTCCAAAACTCTTACGCATCATTATTGCTAATTGCATAGCAGCTTCATCTAACTTTCTTTGGTTTTTGTGTTTTAAGGTAATTCCTATCAATCGGTTATAAGGCGGATACTGAAACAATTTTCTTTCCTCCACTTGTTGCTTTATAAAAGTTGCAAAATCATTCTTTTTTAATAAAGAGAACATCTCATGCTCCTCATCATAAGTTTGTATTAAAACTTTTCCTTGTTTTCCTTTTCGTCCTGCCCTACCTGCTACTTGCATCATTAACTGAAAAGCTCTTTCATAAGCTCTAAAATCAGGGAAATGCAACATGCTATCGGCATTCAAAATACCCACCAAAGCCACATTATCAAAATCCAAACCTTTAGTAACCATTTGTGTGCCCACCAATATACCAATCCTACCCTGTTCAAAATCAGTAATTATCTGCTGATGCGCATTCTTTCCCCTAGTCGTATCATAATCCATACGCTTAGTAACATAGTCAGGAAGTAATTCTTTTAAACTCTCCTCAATTTGTTCGGTACCAAAACCTTTATCAGAAAAATCTTTAGCCGTGCAACTCGGACATACCTCAGGCACCTGCTCGGTATAGCCACAATAATGGCATTTTAACTGATTGTTCCATTTATGAAAAGTAAGGCTCACATCACAACTGTTGCAATTAGGCGTATAGGAACAAGTTCCACAACTCATCACTGGAGAATACCCTCTCCTATTCTGAAATAAAATTACTTGTTTACCTGCTTCCAAAGTTTCTTGAATTGCATTGAGCATGTCTGGTGCAAACTGATGTTTCATCTCCTTTTTAAGGTGGGCCTTTCGGATGTCTATTATTTCAATTTTTGGCAAAGCAATATCAGCAAAACGAGTATGCATTTCTACCAAAGCATATTTTCCTATCTTGGCATTATAATAGCTTTCCACACATGGGGTTGCCGAACCCAAAAGCACTTTTGCCTTATGCAAGTATGCCAAATAAATAGCAGCATCTCTCGCATGGTATCTTGGGGCAGGTTGGTGCTGCTTAAAGGATGAATCATGTTCCTCATCCACAATGATGAGTCCTAAATTACTAAAAGGTAAAAACAGGGAGGACCTTGCCCCCAACATAATTGGGTATTGTACTTTTTCACTATCCTGCTCTTGTACTGCTTTCCAAACTTCCACCCTTTCTCCATTGTTCAAATGGGAGTGAGTTATCCCTACTTTATTCCCAAAGTGCTTTTGCAAACGCTTAATAATCTGGGTAGTCAAAGCAATTTCAGGCAATAAATAAAGCACCTGTTTTCCTTGTTTGAGTTGTTCTTCAATCAACTTAATGTACAATTCCGTTTTCCCTGATGAAGTAACGCCATGCAATAGGCAAACATCTTTATCATTCAATGATTCTTTAATTTCTAAAAGTGCTTTTCGCTGAAAACTGGCTAAATCCTTATCACCTATCAAATCCATTCCTGATTTTAACAATCTACTAATTCCCTCCTCTTCAATTGCAAAAATTTCTTTTTTCACTAAGGCATTTAAAATTGCTCTACTATAACCTGATGCCTGTATCAATAAAGAAACTGACCATTTTTTAGCTGGGTTTTGTTCAATCAGCAATAAAAATGCATTTAATAATTCATGTTGTTTTTGGCTTAATTTAATTGCTTTTATTTTTTCATCATCAGCAATTAAACTTACAATCTTTACCTTTTTTGCTTTATACTTATCATGCAAATCTTCTTGCAACTGTACAATCTCCTTTCTGATAAGTTCATTAATAAAAGAAAAAACACTTTTAATATTTAAGAGTTTTGAAATCTCAATAACACTCAACTCTTCTTGATGGGTTAAAGCATTCAATAAATTAAGTTCATCTTCTTTTAAAGCATCTAAATCACCATCAAAATCAGGGTGTACTATAACTTTGGATTCACTTGCTAACTTAAATGAGGATGGTAATGCTGCATTCATCACATCACCTAAATTGCACATATAATAAGTTGCAATCCATTTCCAAAAAAGCAACTGCTTAGCATTTACAATTGGCTTTTCATCAAGCACAGCAATGAGCTGTTTTGCTTCATAATCCTTAGGTTTTTCATCATGGATTTTAGCAACAATACCGCTATATAACTTTCTCACTCCAAATTGCACAATAACTCTTTGTCCTACTGATAAATCATCATCAATAAAAGAATAAGTAAAAATTCCTTTTACGGGTAAAGGCAGGATAACATCAATATATTTTAGAGTAGTAAACATGCTTAGCAAAGATGAAAAATTTGTTGGAAAACAAAGAAATGAAATACAATAAATTACCAACAGCAACTGAATCTATAAGATGATAATAAGGTAATAACGAATCTCAGCTTTTTAATTTAATAAAATTCCTAAATTTGCGTTATTAAATAAACAAAAGAATGAAAAAGATATTTGTAATTTTTACAACAATTTCACTAGTTTTTACAGCTTGCGAAAAAGAAGAAGAAATAATTGAAGGGTGCACTGATGCTACTGCAACTAACTATAACGCATTAGCCACATCTGATGATGGCTCGTGTATAGCAGCACCAACTGATGTATATGGATGTATGGATGCAGGAGCAACAAATTATAATCCGTTAGCGAATGTAGATGATGCTTCTTGTAAATATAATTTGTCCCTAAATTTTACCCATACTGTTGATGGAAATGCATTAGAAACAGATCAAATGATATATTCAAATGCGGCTACTCAAAATTATAGCGTACAAACATTAAGATATTTACTATCAGATATTACGCTTCATTCAACAAATGGTACTAGCACTCTTTTGGATGAAGTACACTTTATAACCATCTCTGATCCTTCAACTTTTAATTTAGTTATTCAAGATCTAAATAGCGCTAATTATACCGCCATATCATTTACAATGGGATTAGATTCTCTAAAAAATATTACTGATAATTATTTGAATGAAAGTTTCTTTCCATCATTTTCTTGGCCTGATTTTATGGGAGGTGGCTATCATTATATGCAGTTAGAAGGAGATTATACTACTGCCTTTCAGGGATATGCAACACATACCGGAGGAACAGATGGAATAGATTTCTCATTTACTAAGAACTTTCCTATTTCACTAAATATAGTGAATGCTAATACAACTGTAACAATCAATATGGAAATCAATAATTGGTACTCTAACCCCAATATAATTAACCTTACAACTGATGGAATAATGGATAATGCAAATAAGCAAGCTCTATTACAAGCCAATGGAATTGCTGATGTATTTTCTGTTTTCTATCCTATTAACTAATGAAAAAACAGGCTTTACTTATACTTTGTTCCACCCTATTTTTTGCTTGCCAAAAAGATTTAGCACCCATGAGTGGTTGTACTGATAATACTGCCGTTAATTATAGTGCTAATGCAATAACTGATGATGGTAGTTGTATTTTTTTTAGCACTACACCATTTATAATTGAAACTCCTTCTGGATTTCCTGACATGAATATTCCTACAAATAATCCAATGACTGTAGAAGGTGTGTCATTAGGTGAAAAACTATTTAAAGATCCAATATTAAGTAGAGATAATACTCAAGCCTGTATAAATTGTCATCTACAAAACTTCTCTTTCTCAGACCCTAATCAATATAGCACAGGGATTGATAATATACAAGGGATAAGAAACGCATCCGCATTAATAAATATTGGTTGGAACACAAGCTACTTTTGGGATGGCCGCTCTTTAACTTTAGAAGAACAAGCATTTGAACCAGTAAGTAATCCAATAGAAATGCATAATGACTGGAAGTTGGTAGAATCAACGCTTAACTCACATGCTGATTATCCTTCCCTTTTTAAGGAAGCATTTAATATTGATTATATTGATTCAAATTATGTAGTAATGGCTATTGCTCAATTTGAAAGAACATTAATATCTGCAAATAGTAAATTTGACAAATACTTAAGGGGCGAAACACAACTTACTGCTTCTGAGCTTGGAGGTTATGCAATTTTTAATTCAGAAAAAGGAGATTGCTTCCATTGTCATGGAACACAGATGTTTATGGATAATTTATTTCATAATAATGGATTAGATCCTGAACCATTTACTGATTTAGGTTTAGGGAAAATTACAAATAATGCATCTGATAATGCAAAATTTAAAACTCCAACATTACGTAATATTGAATTCTCTGCTCCATATATGCATGATGGAAGATTTTCAACACTAGAAGAAGTAGTGGAACATTACAACTCCGGAGGAGAATACTCATTAACTGTTGATCCTTTAATGAAAAAATTAGGAGTTGGTTTACAATTGACAAATCAAGAAAAGCAAGATTTAGTTGCTTTTTTAAAAACACTTACTGATAGCGATTTTATCACAGAAAAATAATTGAGTATACATTACTCAATAATTTCAATAAAATTATATTTGCAGCACTTTTTTAAAATACAATAAGATGAAAAAAATTACACTTTTATTACTTTTACTTCTTTCAACTACTTTAATTTTTGCTCAAGAAAATCACAAGAAATGTATCACTACTAAATTAGTAGAAGAAGAATTAAAGAATAACACTGACTATGTAGATGCTAGAAAGAATTCAGGAAAAATAAATTATAACTACAAAGAAAGAAAAACAAATAATATTCCTGTTGTTATTCATATCATTCACAGAACATCTCATGCGAATATTGGCTCTGGAACTAATATTCCAGATATTCAAATTGAAGATGCCTTAAGGATTTTAAATGAAGATTTCAGTAAAACAAATCCTGAATTCCCTAACCCACCAAGAAATAATTTTTTAAACTATTGGGGAAATCCAGAACTTGAGTTTTGCCTAGCAACAACAGATCCTGATGGCAATGCTACAAGTGGAGTGACAAGAACTGCAACAGCACAAACTAATTGGGATGCAGATAACAACACTGAATCAAATGCTATGAAACAGAATTCAAGTGGAGGAAAAGACAGCTGGGATCCTAAAAAATATTTAAATATTTGGGTTTGTGATTTAACCAATTCATCTGGAGGTGGGCAAACATTAGGATATGCATATCTACCTGGATTATTAGCAGGTTTTGGTCAAAATGCTTGGAAAGACGGTTTAGTTGTAGACTATAGATATTTTGGAACAAATGGAATTGCAGCCCCTTCATCTGATGGAAAAACTGCAACACATGAAATAGGACATTATTTAGGCTTAAATCATACGTTCTCTGAAGACAACTACCCTACATATAGCTGTTTAGATAATAATGGAAATACTATTTGTTGTGATAGAGATGGAGGGAATGTAGATGACACTCCTGCTACTGATGGGGTTTATTGGGGAAATGTAACTTCAACTACAAACAATAACACCTGTAATGATCTTGCTTATGCAAATACTTTCACTACAGATGTACTAGATATGGATGAAAATTTTATGTCTTATTCAACTTCAACTTGGATGTTCTCTCAAGGTCAGGTAGATGTAATGATGACAACTTTAAATACATCAGAGAGTAATGGGGGGAGGTCAATATTAAAAAGCGGAACAGTTTCTACAAACTGCAGTGGTATTGTATCTTCTTCAACTAATATTCTTAATCAAGAAATAAATATGTACCCTAACCCTACTCAAGGTAAACTATTCATTTCAACTTCCGATAAAATTACATCTATTTCAATCACCAATATAATTGGAAAAGAAGTTTTCTCACAGATAAACTTCAATGACAATTCGATAGATTTAAACTCTTTTAAAAATGGAGTTTATTTTGTGTCAATCAATACAAATAAAGCAGCAGTTACTAAAAAGATTATCCTTACAAAATAATGACAACAACTTCTATTAATATTGTGCAAGTTGATTTAGAATTACAAGAAATTGTACAAAAAGTCATCAGCAATAGCAGAATCAATAAAGCTGAAGGGTTGTTATTATACACTAAAGCTCCTCTTACCCTTTTAGGAAGTTTAGCAAATAGTATTCGTGAAGAAAAAAACGGGAACAAAGTGTTTTTTAACAAGAATATCCATATTGAGCCAACTAATATCTGTGTATTTGACTGTAAATTTTGCGCATATTCTATCAAGGTAAGTAAGAAAGAAGATGCTTGGGAACTCTCAATTGATGAGATGGTTGATAAACTAAAAGCATATGAGAATAAAGATATTACTGAAGTACATTTAGTTGGAGGAGTACATCCAAAAATGGGATTACATTATTTTATTGAACTCATAAAAAAGATAAAAAATATTCGACCATCTATACATGTAAAAGCATTTACTGCAGTTGAACTTGAATACATGTGCCGAAAAGCAAAAGTAAGCTACAAAGAGGGATTGCAAATGTTAAAAGATGCTGGGCAAGACTCCCTTCCTGGAGGTGGTGCTGAAATTTTTGACACTGAAATTAGAAATAAAATTTGTGCTGATAAATGTAACAGTGAAACTTGGTTAGAAATACATGAAACAGCTCATAACTTAGGAATGCCATCAAATGCAACTATCCTTTATGGACATATTGAAAAGCCAATCCATATTATCGACCACTTAGATAGACTAAGAAATCTGCAAGATAAAACCGGAGGATTTAATACTTTTATTCCATTAAAATACAGAAATGGAAACAATCAAATGTCACACATCAATGAAGTAGGGATTATTGAAGATATACGACTTTATGCTTTCTCAAGAATTTACATGGATAATTTCAATCACTTAAAGGCTTATTGGCCTATGATTGGTAGGAATACTACTCAATCCTTACTTGCTTTTGGTGTTGATGATATTGATGGGACTATTGACGATACAACCAAAATTTACTCTATGGCTGGAGCTGAAGAGCAGAACCCTGCAATGAGCACTGAAGATATCGTAAAATTAATAAAAGGTGTTGGTCGAACTCCTATTGAAAGAGATACTATTTACAATACGATTAAAGAACATTAGAGTTTTTGATGAGTAGCATATTTACGCCACTTTTCAATTAATTCTTGCAAATCATCTGCTAAATCCGAATCAAAGAAAACTTCCTTTTTAGTTGTAGGATGCTCAAATCCTAATGATTTTGCATGTAGTGCTTGTCTAGGACAAATCTTAAAACAGTTTTGAACAAACTGCTTATATTTTGTAAAAGTTGTTCCCTTTAATATTGCATCACCACCATATTCTTCATCATTAAATAGTGTATGGCCAATTGATTTAAAATGTGCTCTAATTTGGTGCGTTCTTCCTGTTTCTAACTTACACTCAACAAGAGTAGTGTAACCGAAACGCTCCAAAACTTTATAATGTGAAACTGCATGCTTACCATATTCCCCATCAGGAAAAACATCCATTACTTTTCTGTTTTTTAAACTTCTTCCAATATTTCCAGTAATAGTTCCTTCATCTTCTTTTACATCTCCCCAAACTAAAGCAATGTACTTTCTATTCAAATCTCTATCTTCAAACTTCTTTGCTAAAATAGTCATGGCTCTTTCGGTTTTTGCAACAACCAAAATTCCTGAAGTGTTCTTATCAATTCTATGAACCAATCCTGGCCTTTCTTCCTCTCCCATATTAGGTAAATTCTGAAAATGAAAAGCTAAAGCATTCACTAAGGTTCCATCATAATTCCCAAATCCAGGATGAACAACCATCCCAGCTTCTTTATTTACAATCAATAAATCATCATCCTCATAATTAATTATTAGAGGAATATCTTGAGGTAAAAGTTCATTCGTTTCTTTAGGATAATCAAGCACGATTGTAACAACATCACAACCCTTTACTTTATGGTTTGATTTTACAACTTTATCATTTACTCTTACATTTCCTGCTTTTACAGATTGCTGGATTTTATTACGTGTAGCAAACTCAACAAAATTCATTAAAAATCTATCTACTCTTAAAGGGTTTTGACCTTTATCAGCAATAAATTTATAGTGCTCAAATTCTTTATTCTCGCCCATTATTTTACTATAATTTTTTGATAACTTCTATTTTCTGAATTCTCAACTTCTATAAAATAAATTGCTGATGCTAAATTATCTATATTGAATCTATTAAGTGTTGTGTTAGATGTAATTCTCTTTATTAAAACACCTTGTATATTATAGATTGAAATTACATTTTCTGGCTTATTAGTTTCAATAAATAATTCTGACTTTGCTGGGTTTGGGTAGAGTTTAAAATCATCAACTATATCGTCTGAGGACAGTATTATTGGGTCTTTGCTCACAATTGGTCTTATCATCCAAGCACCAGGATAAGAGGAATTATTCCAACCACTTCCAATATTGTAAAACATATAATCATTAGCCGAATTATTTTTATCCAAACCTATATTTAACAAATCATCAGTTGTTTGCTCACACCCAATGTAAATAACCCCACTAACCAGGAAAGGGTTATCAATAATATAAGTATGAAATTCACCATTTTCAGTATGCACAGGGTAAACAGTTTGCGTATAAAGAGTATCTCCAGGTTGGCTATTATTATGATTCCAAATTATTAGCTCAAAAGGAATATCACTTACAGTATCTAACATTTGCGGAAAGTACATTTGTACAGCTCTAAGCTTTTCATCTGGTCGGTTTAGTTTAAATTGATAAGCAATTTTAGCCCCATTAATATTCAAACCATAAGCCGATTCTGCTACACCATCATCATAAGCAAAATGATGATGAAATTTCTGAGTATGATAAAGAGTGTCATTATTTTTATAATCTGAAGATGAAGTTTCTATAATATTTTGAACTAAAAAAGATATTGTATCAGGTTGAAAAGAAGAGAAAACTGCACTACTAATATCAATTGGAGGATTCTGAAAAGAAAAGTTTCCAATAGTATCAAAATCTAGAACACTTACATTTCTACTAATTCCTGAAGATGGGTAATGTGTAATTAGATTCAAATTTTCAAAAACATTATACTGATAATCTACACTATTACTAGCATCATTATTTCTTAACAAAATATCAATTGAATCTTTCAATTCAATTAACATATCCTGCTGAAAATGTGTCCAAGGCATTTGAGTATATCTCTTTAAAAATGAAGGAGAATTGTAAACAAAGGAAACATCATTAAGCTCATTAATAGCGTTTGGATTTACAAACTCATCAATCTTAATATAATCAATATGCCAATGATCAAAATTTCCTGAAATAGTTGCGTAATTTCTAAATCTAAATTGAAAATCATTTGACAAAAAAATTGCACTATCAATTACTATCACAACTTTTTCAAATTCAGTCATTGCTTGCCCTGATGTTTCCCAGATTTGAACCCATCCAGTATCACTCAGAAATTCTAAAACTAATTTATCTTGAGATTGAGGAGCATCACCCATTCCCTTTCCTTGATAATAAAATAGGAAAAATGCTGAATCAATTCCAGAAAGATCAATTTCCTTTGACAATAAAGTATCTGAAGGTTCAGATGAAGTTGAAGGATAGAAATCTCTTGCAAGTCCTTTTTCATTCATCCCATCAAAAGTAGCAACACCAATAGTTGGAGGATTAATTGGGTAAGTCCTATTAACAAATACGGAACTTTGCTCCCATAAATCCGGATTAACTTGTGGAAAATCATATGAAAAATCGTCAATAAATGGCAATGAAATTATTGATTTACTTGAAGTACTTTCAAACTTATTCCCCTTCAAAATAGCATTTGAAACTAAATCAGAAACGACTTCCTGTGAAAAAAGTAAAGTCGGAAAAAAAAGGAAAATTACGAAATTTTTCATCTTAAAAAGTGTCATTTTTTGATACTTCAAAATATAAATCCAATGCAGAACCAACACTTATTTCTTTTCCATCAGTAAAGGATGGATATTGCTTATAAATTGTAGCAGAATTAGAATCCACAACAGAAGTGTTAAAGTATTCTAAACCAATATTTAATGAAGTTGACTTTAAAATAATATTAGCTTCAGCTCTTAATAAACCAATCAGATTTGGCACTAAAATCTTTTCGTTACTCAACCCTTTACCAACTACCAAATCGACAGTAGTTCCATGATATAGCTCTTGACCAATCTGAATATTAATTCCATTAACTTTATAATTCAAAATTTTATTTGTTGCAATATCTGAGCGATAAGTCAACTTCCCAACTTCTAATCCATTTTTATTTAACTTTCTAACCGCTTGCCTTAAAGTTAAATCATAAATGTCAGGAAAATAAACTTTACGAGTCTGTAAAGAGTTTATTGTTAAATAAATCTTTCTATTTTCTTTTACTTTCGTATTTGGCAAAGGATCTTGATTTACAACAACTCCTTTTTGTTTTGATTTATCAAAAATTGAATCAATAATCTCATATCTCAACGCATGAGAGTCAACTAATGAATCTAAAGAAGATATTTCAAGATCATAAAGCTCAGGAACAAGAATAAAATCATCATGATTAGTGTAAATTGAAAGGTATTTTAACCATCCTACAAAAAGTAAAATAAGTGTAACACCAGCCAAAACTACGTTCTTATACAGTTTTTTATCTTTTAATAACTTAAACATTTGAGAATATCTATTTTGCTTATAACCAATGACAAATATAAAAATTATCCGTGCAAAGATGTTTGTTAAGCAATAAATATTTTGTTAGTTTGTTTTACTATTTACTACATGGAAAATATAGCAATTTTAACCGGAGGAGATTCTGCAGAGTATAACATTTCACTACTTAGCGCAAATACAGTTTTAAAGAATCTTAATAAATCAAAATACAAAGGATTTATAGTCCATCTAAAAGATAATACATTTCAAGTTTTATTAGAAGGAATGAGGATTCCAATTAGTAAGGAAGACTTTTCATTTACATTAAAAGGAGAGAAAATTTTCTTTTCTAAAGTATTTATGGCATTGCATGGTCCTCCAGCTGAAAATGGAGAAATACAACCCTATTTTGACAATCTTAGAATTCCATATACCACAAGTAGTTCTGAAGTTTCATCTCTAACATTTGATAAATTTAAATGCAATAAAAAATTGTCAGATTTAGGTTTTAATTGTGCGCAATCTATAATCCATGAAAAAGGTGAAAATATTGAAACTGATTCAATAATTAAGGAAATAAAACTTCCTTGTTTTGTAAAGCCAAATGGTGCAGGATCAAGTTACGGAATATCTAAAGTTAATAAAGAAACTGAACTAGTTAATGCAATACATAAAGCATCAGAACATGATAATGAAGTTTTAATTGAAAGTTTTGTAGATGGTACTGAGATAAGTTGTGGTGTTTATTTGGATGGAATTAATATCACTGCACTACCAATTACTGAAATTGTAAGTGAAAATGATTTTTTTGATTATGAAGCAAAATATGAAGGTAAATCAGAAGAAATTACTCCTGCAAGAATTAATAGTAGGCTTACATTAGAGATTCAAAAAACTAGTATATCAATTTATGAAAAGATGAAATTAGAAGGAATCTGCAGAATTGACTATATTATACAAGAGGATATGCCTTTTATTATTGAAATAAATACAATCCCAGGATTATCAGAAGAAAGTATTATTCCTCAACAATTAAAAACTGCTAACATTAGCCTTTCAGAAGTTTTTGATATGTATTTATCTAACATTAATTAATTAAATATATTTGTAGCCTAATTTACATCAAACTATGAGTGATAAAACAAATGATGAAAAGCTAAGAATCTTACAAGAAAGATTAGCTCAAATAAAACAAAAGCAAGAAACTCCAGTCCCAACAAGAAATCAGAGAGAGGAAGTTATTGAGATTGCTACTCCAAAGGATGAAGTTCCTCAGAAAGGACGCAATCCAATGTCATTTGGATGGGTAAAATATGTAGTGATTATTGGAGTGGTTGGATACGGTTCATTCATTGCCTTAGACATTCTCTTAAATAATGATTCATCTAATTCATCAGAAGAAATTACTGAAGAACCAAAAGAGTTCGTTTTAGAATATAATTTAAATCTTAAAGGTGAAAATATTAGTGTAATTTCATCTTTTGAAGATGAAAATTCTGCGAAAGCAATGGTAAACGATTTAAAAGTAAAAGGCTATAAATGTGATTATTTTTATTTGCCTAATAAATCAAATAGCACAGAGGAATTATATAAAGTATATATAGGCCCTTATGAAAATAATGAAGAAACTAATCAATGGATAGAAAATATTGATTTAGAATTTGAGATTATAAAACTATAATTTTTAAAAAATAGATAATAAAAAACCCACTCAAATGAGTGGATTTAGTATTATTTAGCGTAACTAATTGCTCTAGTTTCTCTAATTACAGTTACTTTAACTTGACCAGGATAAGTCATTTCATTTTGAATTTTATCAGAAATCTGGAAAGCTAATTTTGTAGCTTCATCATCTGTAACTTTTTCACTTTCTACAACAACCCTTAACTCTCTACCAGCCTGTATTGCATATGACTTAAGAACACCAGGGTAAGATATTGCCGTCTCTTCAAGCTCCTTAATACGCTTAATATATTGGTCAGCCATTGCTCTTCTTGCTCCAGGCCTTGCTCCAGAAACACCATCACAAACTTGCACTAAAGGTGAAATTAAATTTGTCATTTCTACTTCATCATGATGGGCTCCAATTGCATTGCAAACCTCAGGTTTTTCTCCATATTTCTCAGCTAATTTCATGCCAATAATAGCATGTGGAGTTTCTGCATCATCAGGTGAAACTTTTCCAATATCATGTAATAATCCTGCTCTTTTAGCATATTTAGTATTCAAGCCTAATTCAGCAGCCATAGTCGCACACATATTAGCTGTTTCTCGAGAATGCTGTAACAAATTCTGTCCATAAGAAGAACGGTAACGCATTCTACCAACCATCTTAATAAGTTCAGGATGCAAACCATGAATTCCTAAATCAATAGTTGTTTTTTTACCAATCTGAATGATTTCATCATCAATTTCATTTCTAGTTTTTTTAACAACTTCCTCAATTCTAGCAGGATGTATCCTGCCATCAGTAACAAGTTTATGAAGTGACAAACGAGCAACCTCTCTTCTTACAGAATCAAAACAAGAAAGCACAATTGCACCCGGAGTATCATCAACTACAATGTCAACCCCAGTTGCCGCCTCAATAGCTCTAATATTTCTTCCTTCTCTACCAATAATCCTACCTTTAACAGCATCATTATCAATATTAAAAACTGATACAGCATTTTCAATAGCTTCCTCAGTTGCAATTCTTTGTATGGTCTGAATTACAATTTTTTTAGCTTCTTGCTTAGCTGTTAACTTTGCATCTTCAATAGTATTTTGAACAATTTCTAAAGCTTCAGTTTTAGCTTCATTCTTCAATGTGTCAATTAATTGAGATTTTGCATCTTCAGCTGAAAGGTTAGAAATTTGCTCTAATTGTTCTACTTGAATTTTATGAGACTTATCTAGCTCTAACTGCTTTTTTGCTAAAACTGATTTCTGTAAATCAATATCTGATCTTAAGTTCTTAAATTCAGCATCTTTCTTATTTACTTCAGATAACTTCTGATTTAGTGTATTCTCTTTTTGATTTAAAGTACTCTCTTTTTGTTTTGCTTTTTGATGAATATCATTAATCTCATTGTTCTTTTTGTTAATAACCTTTTCGTGCTCAGATTTAAGTTCAATAAATTTTTCTTTTGCTTGTAAAAGTTTTTCTTTTTTAATTTGTTCCGCTTCTTTTCTAGCATCAGCAAGAACAGAATTAGCTTTAGATGAATTCTTTTTACTCAGAATAACAAAAGCTATACCTGCTCCTATTATCAATCCTACTATTCCTATTATTATTTCCATATTTTATTTTAATGATTAAAAAAAATCCCGCATTAATTGCTGAAAAACTCCAAAATAACATGAATAGGGATGCCGAAATATTGCAAACTTCCACTGTCTCAAATTGAGAACCCAAAGGGTTGAGGCCTGTTTTTAACATCTCGAGTCAAACCCCAATACTTTAAGTGTTGAGTTTAACAAAAATATTAATACGGGATAATATTATTTTTAAAGAACTATTTATATTTTGCTACTTAAAATTGCCTCAATCTCAGTTAACTTTTCAGTAAAACCATCATCTTCAACAACATTTTTATTATTCACAGATTCAAACTTTGAAGCATATTCAATAAGGCACATAGCAAGTAAATCCTGCTTATCCTTAATAGCGTAATTCTCTTCATAAAACTTAAGTCTACCTTCAATTTGCTTTACAGCATTTCTGATGTATTCTTCTGATTCACGCTCAATCTTCATAGGGTAAATACGATTTGCAATATGCAGTTTTATCGATAATTTATCTCCCAATTTAATTCTATTTATTTAGTAACGCAATACATTTATCTATCTCCCGTACATACTCATTGATCTTTAATCTTGTTGATTTTACTTCCTCTTTACTAGCGTCAACTGACTTTGAGATATTCATGAGTTTTACTTTATCCTGCAAAGCTACAATTTGGCTTTCTTTATCTTGTAACCGTACATTTAAAGTATTATTATTTCTTTGTAAATCTAATTTTTCGGTATTAAGCTGGTCGTACTTTGCTATCAGTTTTCCAACTTTTACCTCTATGTTATTTATAATCGTTTTCACTTCAAAATAATTGTTACAAACTTAGATATTTTAAATATAATAATCCCACTTTTTTGATGTTATATTTGCTGAACTTTTTAAAAATCATTATTTCTCAAAACCAAATGAAAATATTAAAATCCTTTTTACTGATAGTCATGCTATTAACTTACACTAGTACAATAGCCCAAGATTATAGCGCTCCTCTTAATTTTAGAATGTTGCTTTCTGGCACTTTTGGAGAATTAAGAGAAAATCATTTTCATGCAGGAATTGATATAAAAACAGAAGGAGTTGAAGGACAGAAAGTTTACTCAATTGCTGATGGATATATCTCAAGAATTAAAGTTTCAACTTGGGGATACGGAAAGGTTTTATACATCACCCACCCTGAAACAGGACACACTTCAGTTTATGCGCATTTGCAAAGTTTTAGTGCAAAAATTGACAGCATTGTAAAGAAAAAGCACTACCAAGAAGAAAGATTTGAAATTAATTTTTACCCAAATGCAGCTGCTATACAAATTAAAAAAGGAGAAGTTATTGCTTTATCAGGAAATAGTGGAGGAAGTGGTGGAGCACATTTACATTTTGAAATAAGAGATACTAAAACTGAGCATCCAATTAATCCCTTACAATTTGGGTTTAATATTGCAGACAACATCCCTCCTAAATTAAGTAAATTGAAAATTTATGCCTTTGACACTACACTAATTGATGGTTACAATAAAAGTAAAATCATCAATATTAAAAAAACCAATAACAAATATACAATTGATGAAAACCCAAAAATTAATGGAAGTTTTGGATTAGGGATTTCCACTTATGACAAATCAAATGACAGTTACAATAAGAATGGCGTTTACAGCATCAAACTTTGTGTTGATACAAATATCTGTTACAAATTTACAGTTGATGAACTAGATTTTAGTACTAGTAGATTTATAAATGCTCATATTGATTATGCTGAAAAAAGAGAAAGTAAAAATAAATACCACAGGTGCTATAAACTACCCAACAATAAACTTACAAATTATTCCAATTTAATAAATGATGGAATAATTAATATTCAAGATACTTTAACTCATCTTATCTCCCTAGAGGTTACAGATAATTATGGCAACATTTCAGAATTAGATTTTAATATCAAATCAACAAATAATCCATTTTTAAATAGATGCCCACTTCCAAAAGATACTATTAATACACCTTTTGCAATAAATAAAGTTAATATCTTTAAAGATAATGAACTAAATCTCCACATGGAAGCCAATTCTTTATATGAGCCAATAATGTTTCATTACGAAACTACTGACTCTATAGAAGGAGTTTTCGGGAAAGTGCATCATGTTCATTTTGACAATACTCCAGTGCATAAAAAATATGTTCTTTCAATAAAAGCAATTGTTCCTGATTCGATAAAAAGGAAAACCTATATTGCCACTACTGACATAAAAGGAAACTTTTGGTATATGGGAGGTATTTGGAAGGATAGTATCATTAGAACAAAAACAAGACAATTTGGAAATTTCTGCATAATAGCAGACACTACAAATCCTAAAGTGAAGGGGGTGAATATTTATCCTGGAAAAAAATTCAACACTCAAACATCAATAAAACTAACTATTAAAGATAATGATAGTGGTATAAAATCCTACAGAGGAGAGATTGATGGAAAATGGATTTTGATGGATTACGATTATAAAAGAAATCTATTAAGATATGATATTGATGAAAAACTTACAAAAGGAAAACACACTTTTACTTTAAAAGTAACAGATAATGTTAATAATGAGAAAGTTTATACAGCTGATTTTACTTATTGAGATTATTTTCAGCAAAATTCTGCATATAATCTTTTATTTGATCACGAACTTGACGGTAAACTAATAATTGCTCTTCTTTAGTACCAATAGCATCAGCAGGATCAGAAAAGGAATGATGAATTAATTGCTTTGCTTTTGGATAAATTGGGCAAATCTCTTTTGCATTATCACACACTGTAAACACAAAATCAAAATCAATATCAGCATATTCATCAGCATGATTTGATTTAAAATCAGCAATATCAATTCCAATATTTGCCATTACTTCAACTGCAAAAGGATTCACATCCACTGGTTTAGTGCCAGCACTATAAACCTGTGTATTTGGTGAAAAATATTTCAACAATCCTTCAGCCATTTGTGATCGGCACGAATTACCCGTGCAAAGTATCAGTACTTTTTTCATAATAATTTTTTAGCTCGGAATTTCTCGTATTGCAAAAGAACAATAAAGCAGAAATTAATCCCAAAAATTATCAAAAGTTGTGGAGCTTTAGTATAGTAATATAAGTAAGGGCATATTAAAGCAGAAAGCAATAACACAAACTTAAAAGTATTATTCATTAACAAATAAACCTTTTTGGATAAATTATAGATTTGCCTGATTAAAATTGAAAAAATAATAAAGAGAATACCAATTTCCTGAGTAAACAGTAATGGAATTTTTATCTTTTCATATGGAAGTTTTAAATCTGCACTCGGGATTTCAGGAGCAAAAGTAAATATAACCCCTACCATGAAATAAAAGGCAGGCACTAAAGTTGCTGAAATAAAATATGGTTTTACCATGATTTGAATTTTATGGATGCAAATATACTAAACTTGATTTCAGATAGTTTAGTATTCTAATTTAAATCTTATTTTTGCAACTTATGCGCAAAGCACCCTTACTTACTTTATTTTCAATACTTTCCTTTCTTGGGTTTAGCCAAAGCATTAGTGGTACTATTACTGATGAGGAAAACAACACGCTTCCTTCTGTTAATATTGCTATCTTAAATTCAAGTATTGGTGCTACTTCATTAAATGATGGAAGCTATAACATGGAAGTTCCTGCCAATAAATCTATGGTGGTTGCTTATAGTTTTATTGGATATGAAATAGAGAAGATAAGACTACCAATGCTTAAAAGGGGACAAAACTACACGCTTAACATTCAACTAAAAGCAAAAAACACTTTACTAAATGATGTAATAGTAAAAGATAAAAAAAGTAGAAAAGAATCTTTTAATAGAATTAAACCTAAGCATGTAAAGATTTTACCTGGGAGTCAAGGAGGTATTGAGGCAATACTTAAGACTTTACCAGGAGTAAGTTCGGCTAATGAGTTGAGTTCACAATATTCTGTAAGAGGAGGTAACTTTGATGAAAACCTAGTTTATGTAAATGGAATTGAAGTTTATCGTCCGTTTTTAATTCGAGCAGGGCAACAAGAAGGGTTAAGTTTTGTGAATACTGATATGGTAAGTAGTATCTTATTTTCAGCGGGAGGTTTTGAAGCCAAGTATGGTGATAAAATGTCATCAGTACTAGATATTACGTACAAAAGACCAAGAGAAAATGCTGCTAGCTTACAACTAAGTATGCTTGGCGGTTCTGCTCATTTTGAAGGAGCAAGTAAAAATGGAAGATTCTCCTATTTGGTTGGCGCCAGACATAAAACAAACGAATATGTATTGAATGCTATGGACACCAAAGCAGACTATATTCCAAAGTTTTCTGACTTACAAACTTTTATTAACTATGAGTTAAATACCAATTGGCAAATTAACTTTTTAGGAAACATTAGTAAAAATAAATATACTATGATTCCTGAAAATAGAGATACTGAATTTGGAACCCTAAATGAAGCACTAAAACTTACCATTTATTTTGAAGGACAAGAAGTTGATAAATACGAAACCTACTTTGGAGCATTAAGCACAACTTACCAACCTTCTACGCATCTAAATTTGCAATTTACAACCTCAGCATTTCAAACCTTTGAACAAGAAAACTTTGACATACTTGGGGAGTATTGGCTGTATCAATTAGAAAACAATTTAGGATCAGACGATTTTGGAAATATCGCTTTTGATAGAGGAGTTGGGAAATACATCAACCATGCCAGAAACAGCTTAAATGCTAGGGTAATGAACTTTTCACATAAAGGAAATTACAATAATGAAGACCTAAAAGTAGATTGGGGATTCCGAGCACAAAAAGAAGCAATTGAAGATAAAATATCAGAGTGGAATTTAATTGACTCTGCATTTTTCAACTACCCTCATCCAAATGACAATATAGGTGGAGAAGCTGATCCAAATCAGCAGATAGTAATGAGTGAGCTTTTAAAAACTCAAATCAATTTATCATCTTACAGAAACTCTGGGTATATGCAGTTTTCAAAAGACATTAATAACATTACTATAAATGCAGGGACAAGAGGTAGTTATTGGACATACAATGAGGAATTACTTCTTAGCCCAAGAGCAACTATTGCCTATGCCCCACTTTGGGAAAAGGATATTGTTTTCCGTGCAGCAAGTGGCATTTATTACCAATCTCCTTTTTACAAAGAACTAAGAACTCCTGAAGGAACACTTAATTCAAATATTAAAGCTCAAAAATCAACACACTATGTAATTGGGGCTGATTATTTATTTTACAGTTGGGGAAGACCGTTCAAATGGATAACGGAAGTGTATTACAAAAACTTAGAAAACCTCATTCCTTATAAAGTTTATAATGTTCGCACACAATATTTAGCCAATGATTTGTCAAACGGATACGCTAAAGGTATTGATATGAAAATAAATGGGGAGTTTGTTAGTGGAGTAGAAAGTTGGGCTAGTTTATCAGTAATGAAAACTGAGGAAGATATAGTTGGGGATTATATCATTAATGCTGATGGAAGCACATCTGAAGCTGGTTTTATTCCAAGACCAACTGACCAAAGAGTAAATTTCTCTATGTTTTTTCAGGATTACATTCCTGGAAACCCTAACTATAAAATGCACTTAAACATGGTGTATGGAACTGGTTTATCATTTGGCCCTCCTAATAGTGAAAAGCACCAAGATGTATTACGAATCCCTGATTACAGAAGAGTGGATATTGGTTTTTCTGCAGTGCTAAAAGATGAAAATAAAAAAAGTAGAATCAAATGGCTGAATGCGTTTAATAGCATTTGGGTTAGTGCAGAAGTATTTAACCTGTTGGATATTAACAATACAGTTTCCTACCTTTGGGTTGCTGATGTTTCGGGTAGGCAATATGCAGTACCTAACTACCTTACGGCAAGGCAACTTAATGCCAAACTGATTCTTAGTTTTTAACAGAGAGTTAACAGCTTAATTAACAAGATTTAAACAAAAACAAAAAAGCCGAGCAAATGATCGGCTTTAAATTCTAAGAACAAGTAACTAGTCTCAAATCTATTTCATCAACTTTTCAGCTAACGAGTTATTATAAATTTTTTTGTACTCAGAAACCATTCCAAAGTTAGTATCATCAACAATAATTTTACCTTGAGTAACATGTCCTAATAACATAAAAGAAGTATTTGTTTCTTTTAATGTATCTAAAAAATTATCCTCTCCTGTTTCAGTAACAGAAACTACCACTCTTGATGGCGATTCACCGAATAAAAATGCATCTTCTCTCCCTTCTGAAAAGCTTACAATTTCAAATCCTAAGTTATTAGTAAATGAGCTTTCTAACAGAGTCATGAATAACCCTCCATCAGCAACATCATGAGCTGATTCAATTACTCCTGCTCTAATTAATTTTGTAACAGTTTGTTGCATATCATACTCAGCATCCAAATCAAACTTTGGAGTTGATGATTCCTTAACACCATGGTAAGAAGCTAAATATTCTGATGAAGAAATATCATTCTCACATTTGCCAATTAAATATATTAAATCCGACTTACCTTTAAAAGCTAAAGAAGTAACATGCTTTTTATCCTCAACAATACCAAGCATACCAATAGTTGGAGTTGGGAAAACAGGTACTTCCGTTCCTTCAACAGCTGATTGGTTATAGAAACTTACATTACCGCCAGTAACAGGAGTTTTAAATTTAAGACAAGCTTTACTCATCCCTTTAATAGCTCCAACAAATTGCCAGTACACTTCAGGGTTATAAGGGTTACCAAAATTTAAACAATTAGTTATTGCTGATGGAATACCACCAGAACAAACAATATTACGAGCAGCTTCTGCCACTGCCATTGCAGTTCCTTCCTCAGGATCAGCATTTACCATTCTAGCATTACAATCAACCGTCATTGCTAAGGCTTTATCTGTTTCTTTTAAGTTTACTATCCCAGCATCAGTTGGCATATTCGTACTCATATTTGCAGTACCTACCATAGAATCATACTGCTCATAAACCCATCTTTTTGATGCAATATTTTCATGGCCTGTTAAAAATTTAGCAACCTCAACTAAATCTTTTGGTTGCTCAACATTATCAATATGGAATTTTTTCCACTCTTGATAATAAGCTGGCTCACTCCACTCTCTATGATAAACTGGAGCACCTCCTCCTAATACTAAATCATCACAAGGAACATCACCAACCAATTCACCATGCATGAAATATCTTACTCTTTCTCCCTCAGTAACTACACCAATTTCTTCACATGATAAATCCCATTTATCAAAAATAGCATTTACAATATCCTCTTTTCCTTTATGTACAACAACCAACATTCTTTCTTGAGATTCTGATAAAAGAATTTCCCAATCCTTCATATCTGCTTGCCTAGTTGGTACTTTGTCCAACCATAAATCCATACCGTGTTTACCAGCAGCTGACATTTCATTGGATGAACAAGTAATACCAGCAGCTCCCATATCTTGCATACCAACAACAGCATCAGTTTTCCCTAATTCTAAAGTAGCTTCTAATAATAATTTTTCTTGGAAAGGATCACCAACTTGTACTGCAGGTAAATCATTTACTGAATCTTCTGATATATCTTTAGATGCAAATGAAGCACCATGTATTCCATCTTTCCCTGTACGAGAACCTACTATAAATACAGGATTCCCTACACCTGATGAAGTAGCTGAAATCATTTCTCCTTTTTTCATAATTCCTGCTGAGAATGCATTTACAAGTGGATTAGTATTATAGCAATCATCAAAGAAAACTTCACCTCCAACAATTGGGATTCCAAACGCATTACCGTAATCACCAATACCTTTAGTAACACCTTTTACCAACCATTTTGTTCTATCTAATTCAATATTACCAAAACGCAAAGAGTTAAGCTGAGCAATTGGGCGTGCCCCCATAGTAAATATATCTCTGTTAATACCTCCAACCCCAGTAGCAGCTCCTTGGTAAGGCTCTAATGCTGATGGATGATTGTGCGACTCAATCTTGAAACAACAAGCTAATCCATCACCAATATCAACAAGTCCTGCATTCTCCTCTCCTGCTTCAACTAACATATGAGGACCTTCTTTTGGTAAAGTTTTAAGCCACACAATAGAGTTTTTATACGAGCAATGCTCTGACCACATCACACCAAAAACACTTAATTCAGTAAAGTTAGGAGTTCTTCCTAAAATCTCTATAATTCTATTAAATTCTTCTGGTCTAAGCCCCATCTCTTGGGCTTGTTCCAATGTTGCTAAAGTAAGTGTTGCCTGTGATGACATATTTTATAATTTTTAGGGTGCAAAGATAGTTTTTAGAAATGAGTTTTAAGCCGCTAAAAGCAAATTTCATTTAGTGTTTTCAACATTTTTTTAAGAACCAAAATTAGAATATCTTAGGATTGTAATATTCAGGTATTTTCCCCTTTATATTTTGGTATTTTTCTTGAATTAAAAGCATGTCTTTTTCAATATCTACAGTTGGAGTAATGGAATCAATGATTCCAACTTTTTTATTTTCATAATCCATAGCCATAAGCAAAATAGGAATATTGGAATTATGTGCAATATGATAAAAACCTGTTTTCCATTTCTCAACTCTTTTTCGAGTACCCTCTGGAGCAATACCAAGTATTAATTCATCAGTATTACTAAATCTAGTAACAATTTGATCAACTATATTATGTTGTGATTTTCTATAAACTGGGATTCCACCATTCCATTTAAATAGAGTCCCTAAAACCGGAACAAAAAGCTCGCTCTTAATTAAGTATTTTGGAGTAATCCCTACAATATAACCATAACACCTACCTATTAAAAAATCCCAATTGGAAGTATGAGGAGCAGCAATAACTATGCATTTTTTAGGATAATTTAAAGAGCCTATAATCTCCCAACCAATCATCCAAAAGATAAACTTTGATAATATTTTTTTCATTAAATATATTTTTCACAAAGATATCAGTAAAAATTGTAAGTTTGCAACACAAAAATTAAATTATGAAAGCCAAACAAATTGCACTTATACTTATTCCATTAAACATTATCCTAGCATACTTTGTATTTAATAGTATTGATAGTGAAGTTGAGTTTAACAAAGAAGCTAAAGTTAGAATTGCAGAAAATGTACAAAAACTTAAAGATTTAAGACAAGTACAAACTAAATACAAACAAGCAAAAGGAACATTTGCTGATAATTTTGAAGCACTTACACATTTTTTAGAAAATGATTCTATATCAATTGTAAAAGCAATAGGTGAAACTCCTGATACTTTAACTGATGTTCAAGCATTAGAGCTAGGAATTATTAGTAGAGATACTGCTTATGTATTAGCTAAAGAAACTGTTTTTGATGATGCATACCTTGATAGTAGAAACAAAAATTTCCCATTAGATATTGCTAATTTAACAACTGTACCCTATTCAAATGAAGTATATTCAATTGATGCAGGACAAGTTGAAAAAGGGAAAGTAATCGTACAAGTATTTGAAATTTCTACAAATTATGGCACTGTATTTACTGGGCTTGATGCAGAAAACAAAAGCTATGAGTTAGGTGCTCTCTTAAAAGTAGGATCAATGGATGAAGCATCATTAAATGGAAACTGGAAAAGCGAATAACATACAAGCTAATAGCTTTAACATTGCTCTCTCAGATAGCTATCATTTATCCGTACAGATAGGGCTTACACATTTTTCTTACTGCATTATAAATACATCTACATTTAGTGTAGAATATTTTAAGAATTACCAACTTAACAATACTAATGATATCATTAATCTCATTAATGATGATGAAGTAATTAAATCTGATTTTTTTTCTAGCTCTGTTGCTTTTGTTAATTTTCCTAGCACTTTAATTCCGAATAAGGTTTTTACAAAACCCTCAGCCAAAGAAATGCTTGAACTTAATAGCGAAACACATGAAATCATCAATATTGATGTATTAAAAGAAATTGATGTTCATTTAGCATATTCTATCCCAAAAGAACTTGATAATATAGCAACTACTTATTTTCCGAAAGCAAAACAAAAAGCTCAACAATCCATACTTATTGATGAGTTTTCAAAAGAGTATAATACTGAGCCTACTGCCTATTTATATTTAAGTGAGAATACACTTAATATAACAGCTTTTAAAAATGAAAAACTTATTTTTAATAATAGTTTTAATTTTGAAACTAAGGAAGATATTCTCTACTTTGTTTTATTTGCTTTTGAGCAATTAAAACTAGATACTAACAATGTAAATACTTTGCTTTTTGGTGACATTACAAAAGATGATGATAATTTTAAACTTCTTTATGAATACATCAGAAATATTGAGCTAGGAGAAAGACCAAATCACTTAAATTTTCCAGATGAATTTAACACACTAGAAAACCAAAAATATTTTGGTTTATTTTCACAAATACTATGCGCATAATTGCAGGAACCCACAGAAGTAGAAGATTAATTGCTCCCGATAAACTTCCTGTACGTCCAACTACAGACAGGGCAAAAGAAGCACTTTTCAGCATTATTGAAAGTGGTTACTATTTTGATGAAAAAACAGTTTTGGACTTATATTCGGGAACTGGAAATATCGCTTACGAATTTGCATCAAGAGGAGTAGAAAAAGTCACGGCTATTGACAATAATTTTCATTGCATAAAATACATAGAAAAAACTACTAAGGAGCTTGATTTGAATATAACAGCTGTAAAATCAGATTGCATAAAGTACTTAGAAAATTGCAAACAACAATTCAACTTTATTTTTGCTGACCCACCCTATGATTATGAGAATTACCAAGAAATGAAGGATTTGATCATAAACAAAAATCTTATAAAAGGAGAAGGACTCTTAATTATTGAACATAATAAGGATACACAATTTGAAGGAGAAAATGTAAAACTTAGAAAATACGGTACTGTTCATTTTAGTATTTTCTCATTTTAAATCGTAAGACGTTAACAAATTAAAACTAAAAAAAATTCACTATTTTTGAGCTATGACAAAAATTGCAATTTTCCCAGGATCATTTTCTCCCTTTACTGTTGGTCATCAATCAATAGTTGATAGAGCTTTACCACTATTTGACAAAATCATAATCTCAATTGGAATAAATTCTGAAAAAAATCAATACTTCTCTATTGAAGAACGCCTACAATGGATAAAAGATGTTTATGGAAACAATCCTAAAATAGAAATAAAATTTTATGAAGGACTTACTGTTGATTTCTGTAAAAAAGAAAATGCAAATTACATATTGAGAGGACTTAGAGATTCGCACGATTTTAAGTTTGAAAAAGGAATTGCTCAAATGAACAAAGACCTAAATAAGGAAGTTGAAACTATCTTTATTATCACTCCTCCTGAAATTTCTCACATTTCCTCCTCTATCATTCGTGATATCATAAAAAATGGAGGTGATGTAAGTAAATTTATACCCAAAGAAATAGACCTTTAAAACTATATAAAAATGAAATTAAGAAACCTACTTACAGCTGCACTAGCAACTTTACTTTTTGCTTGTACAAACACCAATACTAAGCAAGTAACTATTAGCGGTACTATCACCAATCCAAAAGGTGATACGGTTAAAATTATGATGAAGGACACAAGCTACATCACGACCCTTAATGAAGCTGCTCATTTCAATATTTCCTTTAATTTGGATAGTGCAACTTACCTTAGCTTTTTTCATGGAGAAGAAAGCACAGCTATGTTTTTAAAGGGAGGTGAAAATGTAAACTTGACAATTGACACTGAGCTTTTTGATGAGACAATTATTTATGAAGGATCTTCTGAATCTTCCTATTTAGCCAAAAAATATTTACTTGGTGAAAAAGCAGATATATACGGACAACTGTTTACTACTGAAAAAGAGGAATTCATTGTTAACTTAAACAAACATATTTCTGATGTAGAACAAGAACTTTCTACCGTAAACAATGAAGCGTTCGTAACGGCTGAAAAAGCTAACAATGTGAAAATGGTTGAGTATTACATTGAGAAAATTGAAGCTATTGCTAATTTACCACAAGTAGGAGAGCCTGCAATTGACTTTACTTATCCTGATAAAGAAGGAAATGAGTTTTCACTTTCTACTTTTAAAGGTAGCTTAGTATATGTGGATGTCTGGGCTACTTGGTGCGGACCCTGTAAGGCTGAAATTCCTGCTTTAAAAACTTTGGAGCATGACTACCAAAATAACAATATTACCTTCCTAAGCGTTTCGGTTGACACTGACAAAGAAGCTTGGATAAATATGCTAGCTGATAAACAATTGGGTGGCGTACAATTATGGGCGAATGGATGGACAGAAATTACAAAAGCATACGCTATTAATGGTATCCCAAGGTTTTTGCTTTTTGATGCAGATGGAAATGTAATCTCCTTAGATGCACCAAGACCTTCTTCAGAGGATATTAGAGAATTGTTAGACGTTAATTTGTAAATAATTTCAAAGCTTACTGTAATCAGTTAAACAGGGTGGGGTTCATTTACTGCTACCCCGACTTTTTTATCTCCATAGTTCCCATAAATTTCTGTTTTATTGTAATATGAAAAAACTACTACTTATATTATTTTGCTTGCCACTGCTTTTTACTACTTGTAAGAAGGAAGATGATGAACCTACAAACTCTGGCAATAATAATACAGGCAATAATGTAAACACACATACTTACGTGCCAGATGATAATTTTGAGAATTACTTAGAGGCAAATGATATGGGAGATGGTATTGCTTTAAATGATAGCGTTTTGACAGCTAATATTATTGATGTAAACTATTTAAATATAAGCCCCCTCAACAGTAGTGCTGATTTTATTACTGACCTAACAGGAATAGAAGATTTTACAGCTTTAACTAGTTTGCGGTGCAGTGGGAATGGTTTGCAATTTATTAATCTAATTAACGCTACAAATTTGAGGAACTTAGATTGTGCAGAAAATCAACTAAAAAGCCTAGATTTAAGTAATATTAGTGATATAGCATTTTCTGGAGTACAGGGTAATGGGGATGAACTGATATGTTTTGGTAATCCAGATCTTACTTGTATAAATGTTAAAAATGGAGTCAATACAGATAATTGGGGTACTTGGATGGACCCTAATCATTATTTCAGTACTAATTGTCCTCCTTATGTTCCACAAGTAGATGTTTATGGTTGTATAGATATTGATGCAACTAACTATAATCCCTTAGCTAATATAGATGATGGCTCTTGTCAATATTTAAGCGTAAGTGTAGGAGACTTTCATAATGGAGGAGTTGTTTTTTATTTGAAAAATGGTTCTCAAGGTCAACACGGATGGGTATGTGATATAAATGACTTACCACAGTCTCAGTGGGGAAGCTGTTGTTTTAATGTTACAAGTGGGAATCTTGGATATATTGGTTATGGTCAAGAGAATACAGGTAATATGATTGCTGCAGGGGTCACTCATGGTGCTGCTATAGAGTGTGTAAATAGTAATAATCAAGGATTTAATGATTGGTTCTTACCATCTATAGATGAGCTACAACAAATTTATAACCAAAGAGTTGTTATTGACGCTACAGCTTTATCTAATGGAGGCTCTGTACTTGTTTATGGTGCCAAATATTGGTCTTCTACCAATTGGAGTACAACAGACGCCTATTATTTTGATATTTACGGACAAGGCGAACCAAATATGAGATCCAAGTTTGATGTAGGTTGGGTGCGAGCGGTTAGGGAATTTTAATTATTTTAAAAAATAATTCTCTTCTCTGAAAATCAAAATAATTTTTTAAGTTTGTTTTAGTAGATTGGTTAGCGGTGCAAAAATCCAACTAACTCTCTCACCGCTTTTCCTCTGTGGCTTATTGCTCCTTTTTCTTGTTTTGACATTTCAGCAAAAGTAATTTCATTTCCTTCAGGAGTGAAAATTGGATCGTAACCAAAACCTTCTGCCCCACTTTTAGTTTTTGTAATCTTCCCTGAACATTCTCCTTCAAAAAGAGTTTCTTTTCCCTTTATAATCAATGCAATTACTGTTCGGAACTTTGCATTTCTGTTATCCTCATTTTCTAATTTGGTCAATACCTTTTGCATATTGTCCTCTGCCTTGCAATCCTCCCCTGCATAACGGGCAGAATACACTCCAGGAGCACCACCCAAAGCTTCAATTTCTAACCCTGTATCATCAGCAAAACAATTAAACCCATAATTTTGATACACATACTGTGCTTTTTGCAAAGCATTCCCTTCCAAAGTAGGATTTGTCTCAGGTAATTCCTCATTACAATTAATATCTTTTAAACTCAAAATTTCAATTCCTTCAGGAACTAAATCTTGTAATTCAGATAATTTATTGGGATTGTTGGTAGCAAAGACTAGTTTCATTTATTCGTGATGATAAGGTTCGTTATTCAAGATTGTGTATCCTCTATATATTTGTTCTACAAAAAACAGGCGTGCCATTTGGTGCGAAAAAGTCATTTTTGACAAAGATAATTTTTCGTTTCCTCTAGAATATACATCTTCTGAAAAACCATAAGCTCCCCCAACAACAAATACAAAACGCTTTTTTCCGCTCAGCATCCAGCTTTGTAATTTCTGTGCAAATTTAGGAGAAGTAAAATCCTTTCCTTTATCGTCCAACAACACTAAATGATCAGAATTTTGTAATTGCTTCAATATCAACTCCCCCTCCTTTTTCATCAGTTCAGCATTCGAAAAATTTTGAGCTTTTTTAAGATTTGGAATTTCAAGCATCTCAAATTGCGTATAATGTTTCAAGCGTTTTTGATACTGAGCAATGCCCTCAATCAAATACTTTTCTGATGTCTTTCCGATAGTGAGTAATACAATCTTCATTTTTTGTATTTTTGGCAATATTAATAATTTTGATTGTATGACAGAGAAAGACCTTAAAAACTTTATACAAAATGCCCTAAATGAAGATGTGGGTGATGGTGATCATACTTCATTAGCTAGTATTCCCGCTAGTGCAACTAGCAAAGCACATTTATTAATAAAGGATGATGGTATAATTGCAGGAATTGAATTAGCTAAAATGATTTTCAATGAAGTGGATTCATCCCTAAAAATAGAACAGTTTCTACAAGATGGGGAAAGAGTAAAATTTGGTGATATTGCTTTTATTGTAAAAGGAAATTCTATCTCAATATTAACTGGAGAACGATTAGCGCTTAATTGCATGCAACACATGAGTGCAATTGCGACCAAAACAGCTTACCTCAATACTTTAATTGCTGATACTAATTGCAAATTATTAGACACCCGAAAGACCACTCCCCTAAACCGAACCATTGAAAAATGGGCAGTAAAAATTGGTGGTGGCGTAAACCATAGGTTTGGACTTTATGACATGATAATGATTAAAGACAATCATATTGATTTTTCAGGAGGAATTTCCAATGCAATTCAAAAAACAAAAACCTACCTTACTGACAATAACAAAAACCTTGATATAATTGTAGAGGCAAGGAGTTTAGCAGAAGTAAATGAGATACTTGCTAAAGGAGGAGTAAAACGAATCCTATTGGATAATTTTGATTACAAAACAACCAAAAAAGCTGTTGAAATAATTGGTAATAAATGTCAAACAGAATCAAGTGGAGGAATAACAGAAGAAACAATTGCTAAATATGCAAAGTGTGGTGTTGATTTTATTTCAGTTGGAGCTCTAACTCATTCTGTACCTAACTTTGACTTAAGTCTAAAAGCAATTTAATGTTCCAATTTATCATAAATATTGCTAAAAAAATAAAACCATTAGGTTTTGCTGGGCTTAGTGTTTATGATGTAACTATTTTCTTTTGGAAAGGATTAGTGGAGGGAGCAATTACAACCAGAGCATCATCCTTGGCATTCAATTTTTTCTTAGCCTTCTTTCCTTCCATTATTGTTTTTTTTACGCTTATCCCTTATATTCCCATTGCTGGATTGCAAGAAACACTCATAGAATTACTTTCAGTAGTTTTACCACCATCAACCAATGAAATTACCTTTAACACACTTGATGATATCATTAATAACCCAAGAGGAGGATTACTTTCTATAGGTTTTATTTTAGCTCTTTATTTTTCTGCCAATGGTATGAGTTCCTTAATTGAGGCTTTTAATTCCTCTTACCACATTAACGAATACCGTTCATTACTAAGGCAAAAGGCACTTTCCATAACCTTAACTTTTTTCCTTGCTTTGCTCTTAATTATTGCAATTGGGCTTATCATATTCGGAAAAGTGGCTGTTAACTACCTTACTGACTTTGAAATCATAAGTAAATTTTCGGCTGATTTAATACTATATGGAAAATGGTTTGTAATGCTCGCTATGTTATTTTCAGGTATTTCAATCTTATTTCATTTTGGGCCTGCTACTACACGAAAATGGAAATTCTTTACAGCTGGTTCAATTTTAGCTACTTTAGGGATTATAGTTACATCCATAGGTTTTAACTATTATATCAATCATTTTGCTCAATACAATAAGGTTTACGGGTCTATTGGTACACTAATGATTATCCTTATTTGGATGTATTTCAACTCAATTATCCTACTTACAGGATTTGAACTAAATGCCAGCATTTCAAATGCTAAAGAAAATAAGCAATTTTCCGAATAGGAATTGTAAATTTGCACACTTTAAAAATTCAACCATGAGAAATATTTTACTAGTAGCTATTCTTTTTATTAGCTCATTATCATTTTCACAAGAAAAATACAATGCTTTAGCAACTCCTAACACGTATCAGAATGCTGACAACCCAAATTATTGGAAAAATAAAATGCCACATAAAGCATATTGGCAGCAAGATGTATACTATAACATTAAAGCTAAGATTGATGAAGAAACAGATATAATATCTGCTACTCAGCAATTAACTTACACCAATAATTCCCCAGATGAATTAGATGTTGTGTATTTTCATTTATATCAAAATGCATTCCAGCCAGATTCTTATCTTGAGGAATTGCAATTTCAGAATGGAAAAGATCCAAAATATGGAGACTATGAAGCTCAAAAACTAGGAACTATAATTAATGATATTACTGTTAATGGGCTAAATGTAAAAACAGAATTAGATAATACCATTTTAAAAGTTTACTTACCAAATACACTTAAGACTAATAGCAGTATCACCTTTGATATTGAGTTTAAAACTTATTTTGATAGTGGAGATCTTAGAAGAAGAATGGCTATTTTTAATTCTTGGGGATTCAAACACTATAATGGAGTACATTGGTACCCAAGAATTTGTGTTTATGACGCAAAATTCGGTTGGACAAAAGACCAACATCTAGGTAAAGAGTTCTATGGTAATTTTGGTGGATTTGATGTAGAGCTTGATTTTGCTTCTAATTTTGTTGTAGGTGCTACCGGTTTTTTATTAAATAGAGATGAAGTATTACCAAAAGAATTAAGAGAAAAACTCGATATAGTAAATTTTAAAGATAAACCATGGAATTCTACTCCTTCAGTTATTACACCATACATAAAAGGAGAAAGAAAGATATGGAAATTTCATGCAGAGAATGTACATGATTTCTCCTTTACAGCAGATCCAACTTACCGTATTGGAGAAGCTTGGTGGCAGGATAAAGTTTGTTATTCTTTAGCTCAAGAGCCACACGCAAGTAGGTGGCAGAATGCGGCTGAGTATGCTGCAGAAATTATTAAGGTTTTCTCAGAAGATTTTGGAAGATATACATATCATAAAATGATTGTTGCTGACGCAAGATCAGGAATGGAATATCCTATGCTTACTTTAGATAGCGGTGAAGATCCTAGCTACAGAGGACTTCTAGTTCATGAAATAGGGCACAATTGGTTCTTTGGACAAGTTGGTAATAATGAAACCTACAGAGCATTATTAGATGAAGGCTTTACTCAATTTTTAACTGCATGGGGTCTAATAAAAATTGATGGAGATTATTTAGTTACAAACAAAACCACAGATAAATATAAAGCTCATTTTGAGAAGCCTACAAAAGCAATTGATAGTAGAGTTTATTATGCTTACATTAATGATGCAACAAAATACAATGACCCTGTAATTGCAACTCATTCAGATTGTTTTAATGGAGCTTTAAGCCATGGTGGTGGCTACAGGCATGTATATTACAAAACTGCATCAATGCTTTATAATCTTCAATATGTTTTAGGAGATGAATTGTTCCTTGATGCTATGAAACATTATTTTAATACTTGGAAGATGGCGCACCCATATACTGAGGATTTTAGAAATACAATTATTCAGTATACAAAAGTAGATTTAAACTGGTTTTTTGATCAATGGTTAGAATCCACAAAACGAATTGATTATTCAGTAGAAGCAAAAGGAAACACAGTAACTTTTGAAAGAAAGTCAAGAATGCAGATGCCAATTGATTTTAAAGTAATTGCAAAAGATGGAAAGTCCTACGATTACCATATACCTAATAACTGGTTTATAAAAAAGACTGATGCTACCGTATTAGACAAATGGCATGGTTGGGATTTAATTCACCCTAATTATACAACTACTTTAGATATTCCTTCAGGAATTGAAGAAGTAATTATTGATCCAAGTGGAAGATTAGCTGACGCTTACATGCCTGACAATAATTCTAAATGCAATACTACATTTAGTTTTGACCATAAATTATACCAATATCCAGATTGGACAAATTATGAAATTAAATACCGCCCAGATGTATGGTGGAATAATTATGATGGAATGAAAGTTGGATTAAGTCTTAATGGAGGCTATATGAATCATCATCATTTATTTGATGGGAGCGTTTGGTTTAATACAGGAGCTTTACAAAAAGATAGTATTGCAAATCCAAATGATTATGACTACTATTCTTACAGATTAAACTACAACACTAACTTGGATAAAGTTTCTTTAAATACTAGAGTAAAACTTAACACTCAATTCTTAGCTGGTTTATACACTAACAAACTTAGCCTAGTAAAATCAGACAGTAAAGGAGACAATAAACTTACAGTTGACTTTTTATCTTTATACAGAGTAAATGATAATTACTTAATTAATTCAGCTTGGGATTTACGAAAAAAGAACAATAGGATTGATGTAGATTTAGAGCGCAAGTACGATTATATTTACGGAAAAGGGACACTAAATTTAAAGCTACAAACATCAGCATTAGGAAGTGCTTACGATTATAATAAACTTATATTAAGTGCGAAAAATAATAATAAATTAGAGAAATTAAAAATAAATACTAGAGCATATCTTCAATTTGGCACAGGAAGTAATTGGGCAGAAGAAAGTAAGCTAGGATTGGCAGGTGCTAATAATGAAGAAATGATGAATTCTAAATTTACAAGAGCAGAAGGGATTGTATCAGCTGACTTTATGGACTATGACTACACAACAAATTATTTTCACTCAGCAGGAGGGTTAAACTTAAGAGGTTACTCAGGATACTTAGCTCCAGAGTTTAATGAAGATGGAACAATTGCATCATTCGATTATAATGGAACAAGTGGAGCAGCTTTCAATACTCAAATTGATTTTACAGCATACCTACCTTACTCAATCCGTAAAAATAATTTTGATTCCTACATTTTTGCTGATGCAGGAATTATAACTAGTGAAAGACTTACTAAAGAAAACTACAAAGAATTGTTTTCAGACGTAAGAACTGATGCAGGAATAGGATTTACATATACTTTCAGAAACTTTGGTCCTCTTGAAACTGTAAGACCTTTAGTTATTCGTTTTGACATGCCACTATTCTTAAACCGACCACCAGCATCTAATGAAGATTTCTTCCAGTTTAGATGGTTAATTGGAGTTAATAGAGCATTATAGAAATGAGAAAAATACTTGTAACAGGAGGTGCAGGCTATATTGGTTCACATACAGTAGTTGAACTCATTACAGCAGGCTACACTCCTATTATAGTAGATAATCTATGTAACACCTCCACTCAAAATATTGAGGGAATTGAGAAAATTATAGGTAATAAAATAAAATGGCACAATGTTGATTGTACTGATAAAAAAACAATGGATAAAGCGTTTTCTGAAGAAGGAACTATTGAAGGTGCTATACATTTTGCTGCTTACAAAGCAGTTGAGGAATCTGTACAAAACCCACAAAAGTATTACGACAATAATATGGGTTCGCTTGAAGTACTCTTAAAATGCATGCAAGAGAATGAAGTGAAAAATATCATATTTTCTTCATCCTGTACAGTATACGGGATGCCTGATGTTTTACCTGTTACTGAAGATGCTCCATTCAAAAAAGCTGAATCTCCATATGGAGAAACAAAACAAATTTGTGAAGGCATGCTAAAGGATGATACTTGCAATAGTGTTGCCCTTAGATATTTCAATCCTATTGGCTCCCACCCTTCTGCTTTAATTGGGGATTGTTCAGCTGACAGACCCAGTAATTTAGTTCCTATCATAACAGAAGTTGCTATTGGGAAAAGAGAGAAAATTACTGTTTTTGGGGATGACTACAACACCCCTGACGGAACTTGTATCCGTGATTACATTCATGTGGTGGATTTAGCAAAATCACATGTTAAAGCAATGGATTTTCTAATTAAGAACCCTGGTAAACATGCATTTAATGTAGGTACAGGAATTGGAGTAAGTGTATTAGATGCAATTAAGGCTTTTGAAAAAACTAACAATTTAAGCATTAACTATTCCATAGGCCCAAGGCGTGATGGTGATATAGAACAGATCTATGCTAATGGCAGTTTAGTTCAAGTTAAATTAGGTTGGGATGCCAAAGAAAGCCTAGAACAAGCAATGAAATCTGCCTGGGATTGGGAAAAAGGGAAAGCGTAAATTTCTATTTAATTCTAATTAGAATTCTTTCTTTAAACCTTTCTAAATATAGTTGTTTATTTTCATTTCTTAACCCCCAACTTTCAGGAAATTTAATAGTGCTACAATCATTATTAAAACCAGTTTGATTATTATAACTACATACTTTTATAATCATTTTTTCTAATTTATTTAAGATAATTAACTTATCTACTTTTGTAATTGTCTGACACCTTTCCAGACACTGCTCTAAATAAGAGTAGAAATAAAAAAAATCAAATAACCTAGAGTTAATGTGTGACTTATCATCAATAAAATTAATTTTTTCATTAATATCTACCAGAATATTAAAATGTGTAAAATCACCATGAACTACAGTATTTTTATTTAAATTTTTCCAGTGAATACCAAAAGCTTTTTCAATATGCAAACACCTTATCTTAAAATTAGAGAGTGAATATAATGATATTAACTGAAAGCCAATAAACTTCTCTTTCACCCAACTCATCTCTCCTGATTTTTTCCAAACATTAATTGGAATATTATCTTCATCTAATTCAAACAATACCAACCTAACATCTTTAATAATTCCTATATAGTTCAAATTATTAGTAGGCAGTTTAATTGAATACTTAAAAACAGACGAAATATAAAACCCTATTCTTGATTTTAATATGCGATAAAAAATAGAATTCTTTGGGGAGGACTGTAAAATTAAATCGCTAAATAATCTAGATTTAAAAACCTTATAATTAGAATAAACAAGATACATTCCTTGTTTTTTAGGAAAACAATTAAACTTCATAATTCACTTAATATTTATTTCCTGTAACGACCTTTTTCTTTTAATAAAACCTGAAAACCTAAGTATTTTAAAATAATATTTATCAAAATAAAATTTAAACCATAATCTATTACTCTTAATTGCTAATTTTTGTAGTTTCTTATTATTAATTTTATTTACAAGATTTGTTTTATTACTAAAAAATAACGCAACTAATTGTAATGCTTGGGCACTATTCTCTCTAAATATCAAATTAGTCCATTTAATAAAGAAATTACTTTTGATTAAAGCCTCCCAAGTAGATCCGAAACAGTTTTTAAACATTATATAAGTAGAAGATAAGCTAGGGTCCACCTTATCAAGCAGCAAATGATAAGCCCAAAACGTAAAGAGTATATCTTCATCTATACTAGGATATATATATTTATTCTCTTTTATAACAACAGAGCAATATGGGAAACTATCATTCAGTATTAAACTCTTCCTTGGTAAAAAACAAATGTTAAATTTAATATCTAATAAAATATCATTTACGAATAGTTGAATTGATTCATTAGCATTTGAATATTTAAAATGAACTTGTTTTGAGTTTTTATCCAATACCTTTATAAGTTTCATAAAATCTTGTTTTGGAATAATTAAATCAATATCCTCAACATGGTTATTAAGATCAATTGGTCTTAACAGAAAATATTGAATAGCATTATTATCCAAATACGAGAATATATATTCTAGTTTAGCTCTCACTTAATACTTTTTCTATTTGTTTTGATGCAAGGCTTAGTGTTTGTTGAATGTTATTTTTTGTAGTATCAATCACAAGAAAATTTATATTTCTAGATTGTATATATTTTTCATACAAACTAATATAACTTATAATCTTACTTTCTGATATCTCTTCTTTCCTTTTATATAAAACAGCTGGATCACCTTGCAATAAAATAACATAATCTGGATTAGGAAATAATTTCAATGTAAACTTATGAAATAAATTTCTATACATATCTTCTTTAATAATTGTTCCTATGTATTTATCAATAGGACATCTATCCGATATAAGATTTTTATTACGTGCTAAATTGTAGTAATAAAAATCATTAATAAAAATAAAAATGTATTTCAAAAATGTATTTACTTTCCCCTTCTGATTAGCATAAAGAAAATTACTAAAAAACTTATACTTTCTGCTTTCTAAATTATTCCCAAAATAAATATAATCAATATTAAAATATTTTTCGGCTATTAATTTTGCTAAAGTTGTTTTTCCAGTACCATCAGGACCAAGAATTGTGATTAACATAAATTATTTTTTATATTACTATCCTTTTAATAGGTGTCGATTAAAGAATTATTAATCCTAATATGTTTAGCTGGAACTCCTCCAACTATCTCTTTTTCTTTAACGTTTTTAACTACAACACTATTTGCAGCAATAACTGCATGTGAAGCAATACTAACCCCTTCTTTAATAAATACATTATCTCCTATCCAAACAAAATCTCCAATTTTAATATCTTTTTCAATCCTTAAATGTTTAATCAAACCAGTTGAAGTTGGTCTTTTTAGGTCATGAGACCTAGCCTTTATATGAACATTATACCCAATAGCACAATACTTCCCAATTTCAATTTTAGATTCAACTCCAGCATATAACTTTCCGCCACCACCAATATAAGTTCCTTCAGCTATATAAACATTCTTATCTATCAAACAATCATTACCAATTCTAACTGATGAATGAATATTTTTGTTTTTCAAAAGTCTTCTCTTTTTATAGGCTCTAGCCCTATTAAGAATAAAGGTAGCTAACTCATCAATTATTGGTATATATTTAATATTTTTCATTAACAATTTTTCAAAGTCGAAATTAATAATCTTTGTCTATTCTCAACAGAAAAATTATCTAAAATTCTATTTCTTGCTTTTTTTTCTAAGTTAATTAAATCAGAATTTAATGCTGTATTCATTAAACCAAATAACATTTCTGAATTCCTTTTCATCAATACAAACCCTGAATCACCTACAATATTTGGTAAAAAATTAACATTTGAAACAATTGGAATACAGCCACATAGCATTGCCTCACATAAAGCAACACCAAACCCTTCAGTATTTGAAAGTTGAAAATAAAATTGAGATTCATTATATAATATTCTTAATTCTTGAGAACTTAATCTTCCTTTACAAATAATATTTTTAGGTAATTCACCTAAATCTAAACATTCAATTCCAACAAAATAAAATTTAAGATTTGGAAAGCTATTAGCAACCTTTATAATTAAATCTACTCCTTTAATCCTTTCTTTACCTTTAGCTAATACAGTAATAAATGAGTTTTTTTCTCTAACAATTGAGTTATCTCTACTCCATAGATTACCATTTACCCCGTTAGGAATTATTTTATAAGGAGTTTTAATATCTTGTAAATGATGAGTATATCCAAATTTTAAAGTAAAAGAAGATGAAAAATAATTATTTTCAGTATAAACTAATGATTCACTAACAGGAAGGATTATACTAGCCCACTGATAGGATTTCTTTGTAAAATAACGCAACAAAGGACTTCTTAAATTACCATAATTAATTTCAGGAAAACTTACACAATCAGTACCATGCACAATAATAGCAACTTTTTTCCCAAATAAATTACCTAACAAAGAAGGTAAGAAAGAACTATACCCACCAAAAGAAATTAAAATACACTCTACTTTATGCAAGTTAAATAACAAGAAAAAAAACTGAATTAATAAATTAAAAGGCAATAGCACCTTTTTAGACCATCCTTGACTAATTGATATTAATTGATATTCATCAGATAGCAACTTTATTTCTGTCTGAATAAAGGTATATAATCCTGGGTAAATAAATATGATTTTTTTTTTAGACATTCACTTTTATTAGAGTAGCACAAAGATAGGTTCTAATTACTAAAAAAACCGCTAAATACCTAATCTTTTCCTAATATCAATAACCATTTTATTAATGTCTTCTGATAGCTCTAACGCCAACAATAAGGGAATAAAAATAGCAACAACAACAAAGGTTTTCCAAATAATATCTACATATAAATTACCGCTTAATGGTAAATAAATACTGATACCATATACACCCAATAAAATCAAAACAGTATAAAGTGTCTTTAATGAAAAAGGCTGTAAGCCCATCTTTACTTTAATAAGAATTAAACGAATAAGATTAAATAAAAATACAGAAAGTGCTGTCGCCATTGCAGCTCCGTTTATCCCATATTTTGGAATTAAAATATAATTAGAAATAACAGTGAAAATAACCAATAGTATATTGGTAATCAAATCGTATTTATAATACTTTGAGTTTACAATAATAGAACCATTTACCCCACTAGCAACATTAAATAATTGTGCCAATCCTATATACAGAACTACCCATTTCCCATGAGAAAATTTTTCAGGTAGGATGCCAAAAACAGCATCAATATTAATCCAAACACATAAAAAGAATAAGCCTCCAACAATTAATTGATTAATAGAGGATTTAGAATAAATAGTTTGAATTTGCATGAAGTTCTGCTCTTCCCAAGCTTTCGCTAATAATGGTACCGAAATAGAAACAATTGATTTTCCTGGCACTTTTATTACTGAACCAATATAAAAAGCTAGGGTGTAAAATGCCACTTGCTCCAAACCTAATAAAGCGCCAATCATTAGCATATCCAATCGACTTACAAACATTACAGATGCTCCACCAATTAAAACATAAAAACCATATACTATAATTTCCTTAATTTTTAAAGCACCTAATGAAAGCTTAAAATAAAGGTTTCCCTTATACAATTGCAGTACAAGTAATATCAAAAACTTGAGCAAGAAGCCTGCTACATACAACTGCAAAAATGTAGTGAAATCAACAATTTTAAACCCATGAATAACTAAGATAATTAAACAATATAGCTTATGAAATACTTCATTCAGAAATATAGGAATTACTGCATCCAAATAGGAACGAGAAACAGAAGTTAATACGTCATAAAAACTAATAAAAAATACAAGCAAAAAGATGTAAAAGAAATTCTCTTGTAAAAGAGAGCTTGCGTTTAATAATAAAAATAATTCCTCTTTAAAAACCCAATAGCCTAAACAAGAAAGTAAGAAGCCAAACAAGGGGGTTATCAAACTCAAAAGATAAAGCTGTCCTTTTTCCTGAATTGCTGGAAAGAAACGAATAAAAGTTTTCGGAATACCTAAAGAAGAAAAAGTACCTATTAAAGTAGCATAAGCTACTAAGAGGCTCAAAAGCCCCCAATGCTCAGGCTGATCATTAAACACATTAGGGAAAATTAAAACAGTATTAACCGCACCTATCGACATGCCAATATAGAAACTAATTGAATTCTTAATGCTCTGGTTTCTGATAATCCCCATTAGCTTAAGGTATTTAAAAGATTCGCTAAATCATGGCTAAGTTTTTCTCTTGTGAAATCTTCAATATTCTCAAGAGAAAAATTTTCTTCCTTTTTAAACAATCTTAATATATCATTCTTTAAATTTATTTCTGCATAAGAAAAACACATTCCAGTATTTGTTTTTTCAATCAGTTTTTTAGTGTCACTCTCTTCTGGCACAAAAGCTAAGATTGGTTTTTGTGCTGCAAAATATTCAAATATTTTTCCTGGATAATTTCCTACTCCACTTTTAGAATTAAAAAGTAATAATAATAATAAAGAAGCTTCATTATATTGTTTTAGAACTTCAGCATGTGAAAGGTATCCTAAATTCTTGATTTTCTCTTTTAATTTAGGGAAATCAGAAATTTCAGTCAATACTTCAATGTCAATATTTCCTGAAAGATGAATTTCTAATTTATTATCAAATTCAGAATTCTCACTACATAAATCATTAAGTGTTTTCCACAAATTTTTAGGATTTCTTAAGTGATTTAACAAACCATAATGTCCAATAATAAACTTATCATTTTTTTTAGGTTTTAGCTCAAAATCAGCTGCATCATAACCATTAGTAATTAACTCCACTCTACCCCCTCCAAGTCGTTTTAAATCTTCAACCCAAGTTTCACTTACAGTTAAAGTTACATCAGCAGTTTCTAAAACTTCTCTCTCTAATTTTTGGTGTTTTTTTCTAGAAGATTTACTAAGATGAAACTCATCCAATAAATCCAACTCACTCCAAGGATCACGAAAATCAGCTACCCATTTTAAAGTTGGTATTGCTTTTTTTAAACCTAAACCAATTAAATGCATAGAATGAGGTGGGCCTGTTGTAACAATATGATCTATCTTTTCTTTTTTAATTTTATACATTAAAAATTTGATTGATGGTTTAACCCAATATGCTTTCGGGTCAGGAATAAATACATTGCCTCTCACCCAATTCAACACCTTATTTTTCAATGATTTTTTATTAGTAATAACTCCAGCACTTTGGGATTCACTCCCTTTACCAAACAACTTATCTTTTAAAGCATAAGGCTCCAAAATTGGAGTTTTCCAAACCTCTGCTTCAGCAGAAATATCATTTAGTAAAGCTTCATCCTGTACTTCAAAATAAGGATTTTCAGGAGTATAAATAATAGGCTGCCAATCGTATTCTGGCAAATACTTTGCAAACTTTAACCACCTCTGTACTCCTGAACCACCTGCTGGTGGCCAATAGTAAGTGATGATTAATACTTTCTTCATTAAGCTTTTAATTCCTTAACCGAAACAAAAGCTAATAGTAATAACAATATTATAGATGATGCCAATGCAATACGCTCCGAAACATCATAAACTGCAGGTTCAAACTTAAACTCAACAACATGGTTTCCTGCAGGAATTTGCATTCCTCTTAATACATAATTTGCTCTAAAATGAGGTTTTAACTCCCCATCAACATAAGCATTCCATCCTTTATCATAATAGATTTCAGAAAAAATTGCTATTCCATTTTTTAATGAAGTAGAATTGTACTTCAAATAATTGGGCTTGTACTCTGTTAAAGTAATACTAGTGCCAACATTATCCAAACCATCTATCATTTGCTCACTAAACCTAACATCAACAATAGCTGTATTTGCAGGGTTAAATCCGTTAAGTGAAGCAATTTCAGCATCAGCATTAGCAACCGTATTAATTTCATTTATAAACCAAGCATTGCCCATTGTACCAGGGTTTTGCTGTGCTTGTCCTTTTGGCGTAATGAAATACTTAGTATTTAACATATTCAATACTGCCATATTTCCTTTTGCAATATGGTCTTCAATCAATTCTTGGTAACGCTTTAATTTTGCACCATGATAACCTCCAATTGATTTATGAAAGTAAGAAGTACTTGCATCATTAAAAGTACTTACAGACTGATTAAATACCCTGAAATTCGGATCAGCATCTTTTAATATCTGTTGATCAGCTGCAGTTGCTTGATAAGGTATTTCTACCTTAGATTTTCTTGCAAAATTATCATCATTCAAATAACGCTTATTAATTGTCCACATATCAGCCAAAACCAATACTCCAACAATAAGGATAACATATTTACTACTGAGTTTATTCTTTAAAAACATCCACATTGCCCCAAAACTAAGTGCAATAAAAATAAATGAACGCCAGGCATCAGCACTTAAAAGCCCTGCCCTATCTGATTGCAATGCATCAACTGGCCAACCGCTTTTTGCTAGACTATCATCTTGCCCACCTACAAAATCAAAAAATAAATTGGGCATTAAAGCAAAAACTAGTGTTAAACCACTCACAATATAAAAAGCCAATTGCAAAGGTTTTTTCTTCTCATTATATGGTGCTTCAGTAGTTAGAAATTTATTCAAGGCTACAAAACCGAAAAGAGGTATCGTGAATTCTGCAATTACTAATATCATGGATACTGCACGGAACTTATTATACCCTGGGAAATAATCCAAAAATAAATCAGTAAGCGGCATAAAGTTTTTACCCCAAGCCAGCATTATAGACATTATAGTCGCCAATAAAATCCAAACTCTCATTTCTGACTTTACAAATAATAAACCAAAAATAAAAAGGAACATAACTATAGATCCAGCATAAGTAGGTCCTGAAGTAAAAGGCTGGGTACCCCAATAAAGTGGTAATTGCTTAATAAGCTGTTTAGCATTAGGGGCTCTTTTTATAGCTTGGTATGTTTCTGAATCAGTTGTTAACTCACCTTGGGAGGCGCCTCCATAAAAATTAGGAATCAGCAAGGTAAATGTTTCAGCAATTCCATAACTCCAACTAGTAGCATAATCCTTATCCAAACCTGAAGTTTTATTATCTAAATTATTAGTTAATTCTGATTGTCCTCTTGTGCTTTCAGCACCATATTCCATAGTGGTACTCAAACGAGTAATGGCAGTAACAGAAGCCAATAAAGCTGCTAAAACCAACACTCCAGAACGCTTTGCAAAACTGGTAAGATTATTAGCTTTAAAATCTTTAATAAACTGAACTACCCCTATTAAGATAAGCACTAGTACTAGGTAATAAGTAATCTGTAAATGGTTAGCATAAAGTTCCAATGCTACAGTAAGTGCTGTTAATACTCCTCCTAAAAGCATCCTTCCTCTGTAGGTATAAAGCACAGCTGCCACTACCATTGGCACATAAGCTATTGCATGTGCTTTGGTCATATGTCCTGCCATTATGATGATAAAAAAGTAGGAAGAGAATGCGAAAGCAATTGCGCCTACAGCTGAGAGTCGATAATCAACTTTAAGACTTAGCAATAATAAATAAAATCCCAACAAATATAAGAACAATAGATTGGCTGGCCTTGGAATTCCTAGAGAAATAGCTTTAACAACATATTGAATTAAATTAGCATTGGACTTTGTAGAAATTTGATAAGCTGGCATCCCTGAAAACATAGAATTAGTCCAAAGTGCCTCCTGCCCTGTTGACTCACGAAAATCAGAAATTTCTTTACTCATACCCTTCCAATGCTTAATATCTGGCATATCCAATACTTTACCTTGCATAACGGGTGAGAAATAGGCAAAAGAAATACCCACAAATAATAGGATTACTATTAGATGTGGGCTTAGTTTTTTAATTTGTTCCATATTTGTATTTTACTCTTCAACTTCTTCAAAATCAACATAATCACCTACATTATCTGATTTAGTTTTTGTGGAAGATTTAGTTTTTTCAAGTGTCACCTTTCCCTCCTGTTGTGGTGGGTTTTGAGGATTTTGATGTTGCTGATTAAACTGCTGCTGAAAACGATCTTGCATTTTATTAGCAAAACGTTTTAATAAAATTGGTGCTAATATCCTTCCTAAATATTTGAGTAAAAGGTAAATTAATAATATGATAGCAAGTGTTTTCAAACTATTTACTTAAATATAAGTTTCGCTCAGAATACACTTTCGTAAAGTAATCATCCTTTAAATCATCAATAAAATAAATTGCTTCTCCTGTTGATTTCATTTCTGGACCTAGTTCTTTATTTACATTAGGGAATTTATCAAACGAAAATACCGGAACCTTTATTGCATAACCACCCTTAGTAGGGTTAAAATTAAAATCCGTTACTTTTTTATCTCCTAACATCACTTTTGCAGCATACTTTACATAAGGCTCGTCATAAGCCTTAGCAATAAAAGGTACCGTTCTTGATGCTCTTGGATTAGCTTCAATTACATAAACTATTTCATCCTTAATGGCAAACTGAATATTAATCAACCCAACCGTTTCTAGTGCAACCGCAATTTTGTTTGTAATATCAATCATTTGCTGACGCACATTATCACTCAAATCAAAAGTTGGAAGCACTGCATAAGAATCTCCAGAATGAATTCCACAAGGTTCAATATGCTCCATCATTCCAATAATGTATACATTTTCCCCATCACAAATTGCATCTGCTTCTGCTTCAATGGCTTTGTCCAAATAATGATCTAAAAGCACTTGATTGCCTGGCATATCTTTTAAAAGATTAACAATATGATGTTCTAGTTCTTCTTCATTAATCACAATTTTCATTCCTTGTCCTCCTAATACATATGAAGGACGAACCAAAATTGGGAAATTTAAAGTTTTAGAGATTTCAATAGCCTGTTCAGCTGTTTCTGCTACTGCAAATTCTGGATAAGGAATATTGTGTTCTTTCAGTAATTCCGAGAACCTTCCTCTATCTTCAGCTACATCCAAAGCATTGTAAGAAGTTCCCATTATTTTAATACCGTAACGCTCTAATTTTTCAGCTAATTTAAGTGCTGTCTGCCCTCCTAGCTGAACAATTACTCCTATCGGTTTTTCATGACGAATAATATCATAGATATGCTCCCAGAAAACAGGTTCAAAATAAAGTTTATCAGCAGTATCAAAATCAGTAGAAACAGTTTCAGGATTACAATTTATCATAATAGTTTCATAACCACATTCTTTTGCTGCTAACACCCCATGCACACAAGAATAGTCAAATTCAATTCCTTGCCCAATTCTATTTGGTCCAGACCCTAAAACAATTATTTTTTTCTTTTCAGAAGAAATACTTTCATTTTCAGCAAATTGTTCTCCATTTACTTCTTTAGGCATTTCAAAAGTAGAATAATAATAAGGTGTTTTGGCTGTAAACTCTGCAGCACAAGTATCTACTAACTTATACACACGCTTAATATTTTCATTATTACGCTTATTATATACTGAACTTTCCAAGCACTTTACTAAATGAGCTATTTGCCTATCAGCATAACCCGTCATCTTTGCTTCTAAAAGCAATTCAGTTGGAATAGTTTCAATAGTGTAGTTCTCTATCTCTTTTTCCAACACCACCATTTCTTCAATTTGATGTAGGAACCAGTAATCAATTCTTGTTATTTCATGAATTTTTTTAGTTGGAATACCAATTCTAATGGCATCATAAACTCTAAAAATTCTATCTCCACTTGCATGTTTTAATTCATACAAGATTTTATCTTGATCAGTTTCTCCTTTACCATCAGCTCCTAATCCATTTCTTCCAATCTCTAAAGATTGACAAGCTTTTTGTAACGCCTCTTGGAATGAACGCCCAATAGACATCACCTCTCCTACTGACTTCATCTGTAGGCCTAATTCTATATCAGAACCTTTAAATTTATCAAAATTCCATCTAGGAATTTTTACAACTACATAATCCAAAGTTGGCTCAAAATAAGCTGAAGTTGATTTTGTAATTTGATTGTCTAATTCATCCAAAGTATAACCAATTGCTAACTTAGATGCAATTTTTGCAATAGGATAACCAGTTGCCTTAGATGCTAAGGCTGATGAACGAGAAACCCTAGGGTTAATCTCAATAGCAATAATCTCTTCTGTTGATTCAGGGTTTATAGCAAACTGCACATTACATCCTCCTGCAAAATCACCAATAGAACGCATCATTTTTATTGCCATGTCACGCATTCTTTGATAAGTAGTATCTGCCAAAGTCATTGCAGGTGCAATCGTAATGGAATCTCCAGTATGGATACCCATAGGGTCCAAATTCTCAATATTACAAATAATAATTACATTATCATTATCATCACGCAAAAGTTCTAACTCATATTCCTTCCAACCCAATACTGCTTTATCAATTAGTACTTCATGAATTGGTGAAGCATGTAATCCTTTGGATAGTAAATCCTCAAATTCTTCCTTAGTATGTACAAATGCAGCTCCACTTCCACCTAATGTAAATGAAGGACGAATTACTAATGGAAACCCTAATTCTTGTGCTATTTCTTTTCCTTCTAAAAATGAAGTTGCAATACGAGCAGGTGCAACAGGAATATCAATTTCATTCATTAACTTACGGAACTGCTCTCTGTCCTCAGTAATATGAATTGCAGCAATATCAACACCAATAATATCAACACCATACTTTTCCCAAATCCCTTTTTCATCTACTTCAATACATAGATTTAGGGCTGTTTGCCCACCCATTGTTGGTAATACAGCATCAATATTCCTTTCTTCTAATATCTCAATAATTGATGCAGTAGTAAGAGGTTTTAAGTAAATATGATCAGCAACAACCTTATCGGTCATAATAGTTGCAGGGTTAGAATTGATTAATGAAACCTCAATACCTTCCTCTCTAAGTGATCTTGCTGCTTGGGATCCTGAATAATCAAACTCACATGCTTGACCAATTACAATAGGACCACTTCCTATAATTAGTACTGATTTTAATTTATTATTTTTTGGCATTTCTTTAATTATGTATTGTGCGAATTTACAATTTTTTGTTTTTTATTTTAGGTGCTATTTATTAATAGATATTAACAAGTTTTACTCTGAAAAAAACCTAAAAAAAAGGTGTTGCAAAAGCAACACCTCTATATATAAATATCAATCATTTATTATTTATGACCCATTTCATCAGAAACCGTTAAACGGGCTCTTCCTTTAGCTCTTCTTCTTGCAATTACTTGCTGTCCATTAGCTGAAGACATACGATCCATAAAACCGTGTTTATTTTTTCTTTTTCTGTTAGATGGTTGAAATGTTCTTTTTGGCATGACTTTATTTCTTTATTATTTCTGGGCTGCAAATATAAAAGGTTTTTTTATAATCCGCTTTTTTATTAAGAAAAAAGTTTCATCATTTTTAGTAATCAATTTTTCCTATATTTGCTAAAAATAAAAACTACATGGTAAAGTTACCAAAAATTACACAAAAATCACCTTATATAACAAATGAAAAAGCTGGCAAAAGAGCTTTTTGCACTTGTGGGTTAAGCAGTAAAGATCCTTATTGTGATGGAAGTCATAAAGGTACAGGATTTTCTCCTGAAACAGTAATTTTGGAAGAAGATTTAAAAGTAGCTTGGTGCGGATGCAAACATTCTAGTAAAGGTGCTTTCTGTGATGGTTCACATAAAAACCTCTAGTCTACTAAGTAATTGGTGTTTTTTAACTTAAACTCTGCTCGTTCAGGCTTAAAAAATATTACATCCCAATATCCTTTATAGTAGATGTCAGTTGGAATATGCTTATTACGTACATAATCCATATGAACAAAAATATCCATATCTAAATCTAAAAACCAATTACTATATATAAATTTATACTCTCTATAAATCACATTAAAATTCTCTTTATCAAAATAAGAAACAATTTTTCTGATAAGTGCCCCCTCTTTTTCTTTGTCTAATAAAGTCTCCTTAACCTTAACTGTAAAAGAATAACAATCTCTACCATTGTAAATAGTATCACTAATTATATAGTTATAATATTGTTGCATCTCAATATCAAAAATGGCTAATTTCTTTTTTACCCCACCCTTATTCTGCTCCACCCCATCAGTACCTATAGAAAAACCTACTGTTTTGGCATCACGCATGTTTTGGCTGTCATCTTCATTTTTATCATCTGAAATTTGCAGACTTACATCAATAGTATCTTTTGGAAAGAACACCTCATCAAAAGCCTCTGGAGTATAATAACGGTATTTCCCGTTTCTTTTAAAGATTTTACCATTATCAATAATAGTATCATTTACAATCCATGCCTTTTTTTCATCAGAAAAGTGTGTCCCTTTCTTAATTAAAGTCCCAATTGTTTCTCCTTTTTTATTGAATATGTTTAATTCACTATTATATTGATGAGAGTAATACCTCAAATGCTTGAACCCCATAAAAAAAGTTGTATCCTTTTTAACATAACCCACAAAATCCTCAACAGTAAAACCATTATTTTCTTCTGAAATTACAATATCATCTAAGAAAATAACAGGCATTAAAGTATCTTGAGCTGAAATCTGAAACGTAAAGAAAAAAGACAGCATAAATATTAAAAATCTCATAAGGCAAAGATAAAAAAAGCCGACACCTAAGTGTCGGCTTTATATCAGTAATTACACATAAGCCGGATTCTGTTCTCCTAAGAGTGCCATCATTTATCTAGGATAATAGTTGCCTATTACCTCAAGCTACCTACCCCTCAGGAAAAAGCGAGCAGCCCTTAAATCCTGATATACATGGTATTGCACCATATAGAGTTTACCTGTTTTCACTACAGCATTACCTGTACATACTTTCTGTTGCACTTGTCCATACCTTGCGGCAGATGGGCGTTACCCATTATATTGCTCTATGGTGTCCGGACTTTCCTCTTAATTAAAAGCGATAGCATCAGTAATTACTTGTGCAAAAATACTAAAAGATTGTTTTTAGCTACTAGAAACTAGGTACTAGTTACTTTTCATTAGTCACGAGTCGATATTTTTCAAATTAAATTACTTTTGTAGCATGAAGTTTACATTATTAAAAGAAGATAAGCAAAGCAAAGCTAGATTAGGGGAAATTGAAACTTCACACGGAAAAATAAAAACTCCCATTTTTATGCCTGTTGGCACTGCTGGGACTGTGAAAGGAGTGTATCAGCATCAATTAGTTGAAGATACTTTAGCTCAAATAATATTAGGAAATACTTACCACTTATACTTACGACCAGGGCTTGATATAATTGAAGGAGCAGGTGGATTGCATAAATTTATAGGATGGGATAAACCTTTACTTACTGATAGTGGTGGATATCAAGTTTATTCACTTTCAGGAACAAGAAAAATAGAAGAAAAAGGCGTGAAATTTCAATCTCATATTGATGGTAGTTATCACTTTTTTACACCCGAATATGCAATAGATGTGCAAAGAACTATTGGTGCAGATATTATTATGGCTTTTGATGAATGCACACCCTACCCTTGTGATTATGATTATGCGAAAAGATCAATGCATATGACACATAGATGGCTCAAAAGATGTTGTGATAGATTTGATTCTACTGAAGGAAAATACGGATTTGAACAAACATTTTTTCCAATTGTACAAGGAAGTGTTTATAAAGATTTGCGTTTGCAATCTGCTGAAAAAATTGCAAGTTTTGAAAGAGAAGGAAATGCTATTGGAGGACTTTCAGTTGGGGAGCCACATCATATGATGTATGAAATGACAGAAACTGTTTGCTCAGTATTACCTTGGGATAAACCCAGATACTTAATGGGAGTTGGAACCCCTGTGAATCTTTTAGAAAATATTGCGCTAGGGATTGATATGTTTGACTGTGTTATGCCTACAAGAAATGCTAGGAATGGAATGATATTTACATCAGAAGGAACTATAAACTTAAAGAATAAAAAGTGGGAAAATGATTACAGCACACTTGACCCAAACGGGACCTCTTTTGTTGATAGTACTTACACAAAAGCCTATGTTCGTCATCTTTTCAGAAGTAATGAATTGCTTGGTAAACAAATAGCTACTTTACACAATATCCGATTTTACATATGGTTAATGGAACAAGCACAAGCGCAATTAGAATCAGGAACATTTACATCTTGGAAAGATATGATGGTTAAAAAACTAGACATTAGACTCTAAATGAAGAAACTTGATTGGTATATCATTAAAAAATTCTTAGGTACTTTCTTCTTTGCCTTAGCATTGATTTTACTAATTGTTATTGTTTTTGATATCTCCGAAAAGATAGATGATTTTTTAGAACATGAAGTAAGAATAAAATCAATTATTTTTGACTATTACTTTAACTTCATCCCCTATTTCGGAAATTTGTTTAGTCCTCTATTTATTTTTATCTCAGTAATATTCTTTACCTCAAAGATGGCAGGAGATACTGAAATTATTGCGATTTTAAATAGCGGAATGAGTTTTAAACGCCTACTGAAGCCTTTTATGGTTTCAGCTGTAATACTTGGGGCTTTATCATTTATTCTTGGGAATTTTATTATTCCCCCTTCTAATAGTGAACGCATTGATTTCACTAATAAATACCTTAAAAACAAAAGGTATTCCAGAGCTAAAAATATTCATATGCAAATCCTTCCAGGACAATATATGTATATGGAAAGTTTTAATTCAAAGAGAGAAATTGGTTATAAATTTACTCTTGAGAATTTTAATGATGGGAAATTAACCTCAAAGCTAAAGTCTGATTACATTCAATTCGACTCTTTAAACCAGAAATGGACTATACATAAATATGAGATAAGAGAATTTTATAAAGATGGAGAGCAGTTAAGTAGTGGAAATAAAATTGACACTACACTAAATCTTCATCCAACTGACTTCACAAAACGCACCTCCTTAGTTGAAACAATGAATCTATTTGAACTCAATAAATATATTAAGGAAGAAGAAATGAAAGGGAGTGAACAATTAGTCTATCATAAAATTGAGAAACATAAACGTATTGCTTTTCCGTTTGCATCAATTATCCTTACTCTAATTGCAGTTTCAATTGCTAGTAGAAAAACAAGAGGGGGTATTGGGATTCATTTAGGAATTGGAATACTAATAGCTTTTACTTATATACTATTTATGCAAGTAAGTACAACATTTGCAACTAACAGTAATTTATCTCCTGCATTAGCAGTATGGATACCAAATATTTTATATATGATATTGGCTGGGATTTTATTATATAAAGCTAATGATTAATTTCATAAACAATTAATGCTTCATATTCCTCAGGAGAGTCAGATGTTAGAAAATCAAAGTAATATAAGCAGTAGTTTTTTCATTGTTAATCTATTGTTTTACTCTATAACTATTCTTTTCTCTACTGTTCCATCATCATAGATGTAAAAGAGAGGTTGATTAGTTTGTTTTGTTTCTCTTCCTAATAGGTCTGTAATTTTAATAACATTCCTACTCTTAGCTACTTCATTAATAGCTGTTGTACCAATACTAATATTAAAAGGATAAATACATTCGGTAGTTGAATTTCCAGCAAACCAACCATCCACCAAATGTAGAAATCCGCTAAATGGTAAACTAAAATTTTGAAGAACCTCTAAGAACCTAGTCTCTGTAGTATTTGCCATAAGAGTATAAACATTAAGTGCTGTATTAAAATTTTCATTGGCTATCGTATCACCTACACTATTTAATAAAATAAAACCAGGGTAACCAACACTTGGGCCATAACCAAAAACTTGTACATCAATATATATTAAATTTGGTGTTGTAGTTGTGTCAATTTGGGTAAAACTAACAACCACAGAGTCACATTCATTTGGTGATGTCTGCCCCATTGACATTAACATCCAGCCACCATTATATAAAATAGTATCGCACATTATACAAGTAAATGTCATTCCTTGCCCTGTAATTGTTGCGGTTGCACACACCAAAACGGTATCCAAATTATTAATATTGAATGTTGGATTGTATACAGAATCAGAGGTGATCAATGCACCAGTGTTAAAATTAGTTACATTCCAATTAATATCAAAAGAGTATAAAAAGGTGTTTATATAAGGATTAGCTAAAGTTGTGTATGTAACAGTTGTTGGTGTCGATCCTGAAATCGAAATAGATACAGAATCGCAATAAACAACTTGAGACTGTGCTTGAATACCTAGAAATACAAAAAGGATAAGTAATATTTTTTTCATAATTTTTGTTTTTAATTTATAATTTCATCTAATTCAGTAACTTCTGAGGAGCGTGCTAGCAAACTTTCACACACTTCTTTTAGTCCTGCCAATCCTTTTTCAAAATCTGGTGCAACCATATCTTCAATAAACATTGTCATAAAACTCATTAAAAATGGCATTTTTCCATTCATGCTCCAAGAAACATTTGTTCCATTTTCAGTTTCTTCAAAATGCCAACTACCATTTCCCCAAGCTAATTTAGTTTTCATTCCTTGTGAACTACATTCAATAATTTCTAAATCCCCATCTCCGACTACATCACTAATCCAAATCATTTTAGCACCTAATCCTCTTTCAGCTCCTGAATAATTAGTAATCATTGCGGTATCTTTCTTCCACCAAATAGCCCAATTTTCCCATTGGCGTAAATCGGTAACTTGCTCATAAACAATATAGGTTGGTACATTTATTTCTACACTTCTTTCTACCTTATATTCTGGGGAAACAAATAAGTTAAATGATGTAAAAGCAAGCATAGTAATAAGTGCCCATTTAAGAATTTGCATTAAGGCTTTCATTAAATAATGTTTTTAGTTAGTTTGATGTGCAAATTACAAATTTCCTCTAACTTTGGGCTTTCAAAATCAGAACATTAAATTATGATAAAAAAAATAGGAATATTACTACTAATTTCTTCATCAGTAATTGCACAAGACAAAGGGAAATTTGAGTCCTATTCAAATAACTTTTACGGTAAAATTGTAGAGGAAAGTAAGGAATATGATAAAGGTGAAAAGGAAGAATACAAATCCTTTAAAATGAATTTTGATGGGAAACAAATTCCACAAAGTTTAGATGAATTTACAATTATTGAGGCCGAAAACCCAATCTCACAAGGAAATACAGGAACGTGCTGGTGCTTTTCAACTACTTCATTTTACGAAAGTGAAATCCATAGGATAACAGGAAAAACAATCAACCTTTCGGAATTATATCCAGTCTATTTTGAATACATTGAAAAAGCAAGAGGATTCATTAACACTAGGGGAAATACACATTTAGGAGAAGGATCAGAAACCAATGCAGTACAAAGAATGATGAATTGGTACGGTATAGTTCCTGCAGAAGCTTATGAAGGCAAACCAAGCGACCAACCTTACTATAATCATGAAGGAATGTTTAAAGAATTTGAGGCATACTTGAAAAACTGTAAGCAAATCAACTTTTGGGATGAGGGAGCAATTCTTTCCAATATCAAAGCTATTTTGAATCATTATATGGGAGTGCCACCTACTTCATTCAAATACAATGGGAAAACCTACACGCCAAAATCATTTTTGAAGAATGTAACAAAACTAAAGCCAAACGACTATGTTGATTTTATGAGTTTGATGCAAAAACCATACTGGAGTCAGGAAGAATACAAAGTTTCAGATAACTGGTGGAAATCTGATGCCTACTATAATGTACCATTAGATGAGTTTATGTTTGCAGTAAAAAAAGCAATTGAAAATGGTTATTCTATCTCAATTGGTGGTGATGTTACAGAAAGTGGATACTCATCAACACATGATGTAGCTATGGTTCCCTCTTATGATATTCCATCCCAATTTATTGATGAAAATGCAAGGCAATTTCGTTTTTCAAACGGAACGACAACTGATGACCATGCCATTCATTTAATCGGTTATAAAATTGATGATAAGGGAGAATGGTGGTTTTTAATAAAAGATAGTGGTTCAGGTGCCCGTAATGGAAACTTCCCTGGCTACTACTTCTACCATGAAGATTTTGTAAAATTAAAAATGATGACTTTTACTATTCATAAAGATGCTGTTAAATCAACTTTAGATAAATTCAATTAATAATGAAAAAACTGCTTTTCCTTTTACTTATCCCTTTCGTAGGGTTTACTCAGAATATTGACGAACTTTTTTTAGAAAGAGGTGAGGTTAATTTCTCTTTTGAATACAAAAATAAAAATCAGTTAAATGATGTTTCAGATATTGTTTCTATTGACCATAAAACAAATGCGGAACGTGCATATGCTTATGCAAATAAAAAAGAGTTCTCTGAATTTCTAAAGCTTGGAATTGATTACGAAATTATTCCAAAGAAAATTATTTCATATAATAATGGTAGCAAAAATAATTGGGACTACTACCCTACTTATGAAGAATATTTAGATATGATGATTGCTTTTGCAGATTCTTTCCCTGATATCTGTAAACTTCATCATTTAGGCACACTTAATTCAGGAAGAGAAATATTAGTAGTCCAAATTTCTGACAATGTAGGTCAAAAAGAAGATGAACCATCCTTTTTATATACCTCATCAATGCATGGAGATGAACTTGCTGGTTATATTTTAAGTTTGAGATTAATTGATTACATCCTAAATGGATATAATAACAATACTAAATTAACAGAATTAGTAAATGAAATTGATATATGGATAAATCCTTTAGCAAATCCTGATGGAGCTTATTATGGAGGGAACCAAGATGTTTGGTCAGCAATTAGATATAATTCAAATTGGGTTGATTTAAACAGAAATTATCCAGATCCAGAAGATGGAGCGCACCCTGACGGAAATCCTTATCAAGAAGAAACAAATATATTTCTAGGGCTTGCTGATACTGTAAACTTTACAATTTCAGCAAATATGCACGGGGGGGCAGAAGTCTGCAACTACCCTTGGGACACTTGGAGCAACTTAGCTGCAGATGACAATTGGTGGCAATATGTATCACAAGAATATGCTGATAGCTGCCAAATATATAGTGGTAATGGATATTTTAATTATCTGAATGATGGAATAACAAATGGATGGGATTGGTATTCAGTAGCTGGAGGAAGACAAGATTACATGAATTACTTTAAACATTGCAGAGAATTTACTTTGGAACTATCAGATGACAAAACACCAAACCCAAATGATTTACCTACTTTATGGGATGCAAACTACCCTTCATTGTTAAATTATATGGAGCAATCCCTTTATGGAATTAGAGGGATAGTTACTGATAGTATTACTGGAAATCCTATAAAAGCAAAAATAGAAATCACTAACCATGATGTAGATAGTTCTCATGTATATTCTAATCTACCAATTGGAAACTACCACAGATATTTGTATCAAGGAAACTATAGCCTTACTTATAGTAAAAATGGATATTATCCAAAAACAATAAATGCAACTATACTTAATAATGATATTGTAATTGAGGATGTGGAACTTATTCCATTTGGAAATACTATTTCTATTTCAGAGATAGCAACTTCAAAAAGTAACAAGATTATTAATATTGATATCTTAGGAAGAGAAAGTAAAACTAATAAGATTAAACTCATCAAAACAAAAGAAGGGGCTATCAAAAAACAAATTACTATAAATTAAATGAAGAAATTAATTTTACTTATTATCTGTTTGCCATTATTTACCCTTGGACAACAAACTATTAATGCAAGTATTAATCATGGTGGAATTACAAGAGATTACATCTTATATGTACCTAACTCCTATGTAACAGGAAATCAAGTGCCACTGGTTTTTAATTTTCATGGATACTCATCTAACGCCACACAACAAATGTGGTATGGCGACTTCAGAGCTATAGCTGACACTGCAGGGTTTATCATTGTTCACCCTGAAGGAACTTTAGATAATTCTGGTGTCACACACTGGAATGTTGGTTGGGGAGGAAGCACTATTGATGATATAGGGTTTACATCTGCTCTTATCGACTCTATTGCTGCAGTATACAGCATAAACCAAGATAGAGTCTATAGTACCGGAATGTCAAATGGAGGATTTATGAGCTATCAATTAGCTTGTGAACTAAGCGATAGAATTGCAGCCATTGCATCAGTAACAGGAAGTATGAACCTTGGTTGGTTCAACAGTTGCAATCCAAGCCACCCCATGCCAGTTATGGAAATACATGGAACATTAGACCCAACAGTACCCTATAATGCTAGTAGTTTTACAGAATCAATTCCTAATATAATGGCTTTTTGGAAATACTTTAACAATTGCAATAGCACTGCAATTATAACTAATGTGCCTAACACAAATACTGCAGATGGCTGTACTGCTGAGTATCAAATTTGGGAAAACGGGAGCAATGGAGTTGCAGTAGAACATTATAAAATAATTGACGGGGAACACAGTTGGCCAGGCGCCCTATTCCCAAATGGAATAACTAACCAAGACATAAATGCAGCAGAAAAGATTTGGGAATTTTTTAATAACTATGATATTAATGGACTGATTCACCCAACAAATATTAAGAATATTACTACTGAAAAATCTGCTAAATTAATTAAGGTTGTTGATGTTTTAGGGAGAGTAACAATTCCTAAACCAAACTCTCCTCTTTTTTATATATACAAGGATGGCACTGTGAAAAAAAGAATCCTAATTAAATAATGTTGGATATTGTCATCCTTACTGACCACCGCTATCTAAATCCTGAAAAAGTAGATTGGTATACTCAGCAAGTTTTAGATGAGGACAGACTGTTACAAACTGCATTAGAAAATAAAGGATTAACAGTTTGTAAAAAAGATTGGTCAGATAAAAACTTTGATTGGACAAGTACCAAATACGCTATCTTCCGAACTACATGGGATTATTTTGAACGATTTGATGAATTCTTTATTTGGCTAGAAGACACCAAAAAGAAAACAACTTTCATTAATTCTTCTGAAATAATCAATTGGAATATTGACAAACACTATTTGCAAGATTTAGCAAAAAACAAGGTTAATATTGCTCCTACTCTATTTGTAGAAAAAGGAGATAGAATTACTTTAGCACAACTCTTTGATAAAGCAAACTGGAAGGAAGCTGTACTCAAACCAGCTATTTCAGGAGCAGCACGACAAACTTACCGAATTCATCCTAACAACTGTTCTGAATTTGAAACTTTATTTCAAAAACTCATAGAAAATGAGAGTATGCTCTTTCAGGAGTTCCTTAACAATATAATTACACAAGGAGAAATATCACTGATACTAATTGGTGGAAAATACACTCATGCTGTTAAAAAGATTGCAAAAAAGGGTGATTTCCGAGTGCAGGACGACCATGGTGGAAGAGTAGAAAAATATACCCCAACTAAAGAAGAAATTCTATTTGCTGAAAACTGCCTTATAGCAAGTCCTTTCAAACCAAAATATGCTAGGGTTGATATTGTTTATGACAACAATAATAAACCATCTTTAAGTGAATTAGAATTGATTGAACCTGAGTTATGGTTTAGAAATTATCCTCTAGCTGCAGAAAAGCTAGCTGAGGAAATCTCTAATTTAGTAATTTCCAAATAGTACCTAAAACCCCACCAACTGCAATAATAGATTTAAAAAAAGAGGACCAAAATTTGAGTCCCCTTATTCTTTGATTTACTGCAATTAAAAATGATATAACTATAGAAATTGCTAGTAATATGTATAAACTCACTATTTAACTGATAGCAAGAAAATATCAAATTCAATTTCATCTAGGATTAGTTTATCACCTAAATCTTTAAAATAATTGCCTGAGTTGTATTTGATATCCCATTTAGTTCTATCAATTTTAATTTTAGCAGTTGCTAAAAAGTTTTTTCCATTAACATTTACATCAGCAGCAAAACTAATAGGATGAGTAATACCTTTAATAGTTAAGTTTGCCATAATTTTATAAGAATTCCCACTCCCTCTAACTGCATTAATAATAGTTATAGAAGCTGTAGGGAACTCAGATACATTAAAGAAGTCTTCATCTTTAAGATGATCAACTAAATATTTATTCTTTTTTTCAGGTTGAATATCTGTACATGTAATTGAGCTCATGTCTATACTAAACTGACCACCAACTAAGGTCCCATGATCAATATTTAAAATACCTTTAAGAATATTTACTGTACCTTCATGGCCAGATGAAATTTTAGAACCCTTCCATTTAACTGTTGAATTTTCAGTATTAACTCTTACATGATCAACATGTGGTTTTGTAGCCATTGCAAAAAGTGTAATAACACTCAATATTGCAGATAAAAATATTTTCTTCATTTTATTTAATTTTTTAGTTCCAACAAAAATACATATTTTTACATAAATAAACGTTTGCATGGTTGATATAAAAAAATTCACTTTTTCAGATGAGTCTTTAATGAAAAAGGCTCATGCAATTAGGCATGAAGTTTTTGTAATTGGACAAAACTGCCCAGAAGAGATGGAATGGGAATTTGAGGAAGAATCAACTCATTTCTTAATTTTTTATAATGAAAAAGCAGTAGCTACAGCAAGGCATAGGAAAACAGAAAAAGGGTTTAAATTAGAGCGTTTTGCTGTATTAAATTCAGAAAGAGGAAAAGGTTTTGGACATATAGTTCTTAAAGCAATACTAAATGATTTATCAGAATACAAAGGTGAAATTTACATGCATGCACAAACAGAGGTAATTCCATTTTATGAAAAGATGGGTTTTAAGAAAAGTGGAGAAGAATTTGAAGAAGCAGGAATTATGCACTTCAAAATGAAATTAATAAATTAAGATAAACTCACTTTTGATACAACTTTAGAAGTCCAACCTAATTTATCTTCTAACTTACCTTTTTGAATTCCTTGTAATTCTTGTTTTAATTTTATAGCATAAGAACATTCAATTGTAGGAATAACTAACTTCTCATCTCTAAAAGTAATAGAGTTAATAGGATTAACAGTAACTGCTGTTCCTGTACCAAATACCTCAATAATTATTCCACTTTTAATTCCTTCAACAACCTCAGAAACAAGTATTTTTCTTTGCTCAACTTTTATACCATTATTTTTAGCTAAAGTAAGTATGCTTTCTCTAGTAATCCCACCCAATATACTATCTGAAAGTTCTGGTGTAACTAGTTTATCCCCAACTCTAAACCAAATATTCATTGTTCCTGATTCTTCAATATATTTATGTTCAATTGAATCCGTCCAAATTAATTGTTGAAATCCTTTAGCATTAGCTTGTTTAGTTGGATAAAATGATGCCGCATAATTTCCAGCTGCTTTTGCTGAACCCACACCTCCTTTTGGAGCTCTTGTAAAATGCTCTTCAACAACTACATTCATCTCACCTGCATAATATTTAGTTGATGGAGACGTAATTATCATAAAAGTATATTCTTCTGAAGCTGATGCTTTTACTCCCTCACTTGATGCAAAAATAAAAGGTCTAATATAAAGAGAATAACCTTCGTCAGCCTTGCACCATTCATTATCTAGTGACAATAGCTCATCCAAACCATTCATAAAAATATCCTCTGGAATTTCAGGAATTGATAATCTGACAGCTGAACGATTAATTCTTTTATAATTTTCTTCTTTTCTGAAAAGTAAAACTTCATTATTTGAGTTTTTAAAAGCTTTCATACCTTCAAAAACAGACTGTCCATAATGCAGAACTTTAGACCCAGGGGAAATTGAAATTGGGCCATAAGGCAAAACCTCAGCAGGACCCCATTTTCCATCCTTAAAATTACAAATAAGCATATGGTCAGAAAAAACTGTACCAAAAGGTAAGTTAGAAAAATCTGTTGATTTTAATCTTGAAATGCTTGTTTTTGTAATCTTCATACTCTAGAGCGATTTGAATCATTTTCGTTTTGCAAAAATATAAAAAATAAATCTAAAATATACTACTTATTTATGATAAAAAAACATACAAAAAAAGAGGAGATTACTCTCCTCTTTTCAATTGAATTAAACTGTTATACTTACTTTACTACAACTAATTTTATAGTTGTAATTGCTATACCATTTTCATCAGCAAGATTAACAAAATATTGCCCACTTCTTAAATCAAAATTCTTAACAAGAATATGATTTCCTGAAGCTAAATTTAATTCCTCAGATGAAACCTTTACACCTAAAACATTATAAATATCCAAAGTTATTCTTTGTCCTTTATCTAAGTTAATTGGAAGTGTAAAATTAGTATTGGCAGGGTTAGGGTAAATATCCATAACCTCAATAACATTTACATCCTCAACTGCAGTTGTTAAACTCACCTCAAACTGAACCGTTTCATCAAAATAGAAGAAATTATCAGTAGTACGGAAAACAACAACATAAGGCTTAGAACGCACTTGACTGATATCTGGAGTCCAAGCAAAAACCCCCTCAATTTCATTTCCATTTCCAGTAGTTGAAACATTAAATGAAGCAGGATTAAGAATTTCAAATGGTTCACCATATACATCCATACTTACGACATCATTAGCATCAGAATCTGAAGCTAATAAAGTAATGTCATAATTTTGTCCCGGCATAATTTTAACATAAGGGTAACCCAGATTATTAGTAGGTGGCGATTGCATAAAGGAAACATCAGGAACTGCATTAGTAGAATCAGGGACAACAACAAATTGCATATCCCTACTCATAGCACCAACTAACACCCCATTTCTGTACTCTTGAATTGCAAATGAAGCGACAAAATTACCAACCATTTTAGGATCCCAAGTTATCTCTCCTGTAATTGCATCCATTGAGAATATACCAGTAGTGTTAGAATACAAAACAGTATCAGATAAATACTGATAACCAGCAACTGTAGTATTGTTAGAAAGCGGAACAGATAAGTTCCACACTAAAGAATCTCCATCAGAATCGAAAGGCAAAGGATTGTATTGCCAAACATTATTTGTAGGCAAATAAATGACTGGAGGTGATAAGTATGTCGGAGAGGAATTAGGATTTGCGCTATCAACATTTACATAAGTTAAAAACTCCATATCCTCAGTTAAGGGAGAACTCATATTTATAATTGCTCCATTTCTACAACAATCACTCCATTTAATCATATAATATCCATTTGCTGGGAAAGTAATTGAATCTGCAAAATGATAAATCTCCACACCATAAACAGCTGACATTGTAGCTACAGCACCTGAAGCTCCTAAAGAAATGGAATCAACAGAAACTAAATTATATGTTCCAGTTGTAATGTCTAATTCATAAATTTCAACCGTTTGTGCTAATGTCATTGGAACACCAAGTGTATCGCGATAAACATCAAGCTCAAGAAAATAATGTGAACCAGTTGTATCTGAACTTAAATAAGTTGCTGAGATTTGCCCACCCATTAAATGAGTAGCATAAGAAGAAAATGCTAGAGCAATTCCTAAAATTAAAGTAATAAGCTTTTTCATAATGATAAGTGTTAAGTTAACAATTAAGTATCTGCTACAAAATTACGAAAAAAAATACAAATAGTTTTAATATTTATTTTTTACAACTTGTATCATAGTCTATGCAATACTTTTACCTTTGTAAAAATGAATAATAAAATTGTAATTACAAATGATGGATCTCATTCTATATTTAACCCTGAGATAAATGAAACTTACCATTCAAAACATGGAGCGATAGTTGAAGCTGAGCATGTATTTATTAAAAATGGATTTTCTAAAGCAAATAAGAATGAATTAAATATTCTTGAAATTGGTTTTGGAACAGGATTAAATGCACTTTTAACGTCACAAAAAGCAATGCAGAAAAGTATAACGGTCAATTACCATACAATGGAATTATACCCAGTTCCAAAAGAGAATTACACACAACTTAACTTTACGGATTTAATCGGACTTGAAAAAGAATCACTTTTAAATTTGCACGAAACACCATGGGAGGAAGAATATAAAATAAACGAGTTCTTTACTTTAAATAAAAGTAAAAGTGATTTAGAAAACTATACTTCCAACACAAAATTTGATATTATTTATTTTGATGCTTTCTCACCTGAAAAACAACCAGAACTCTGGACAGAAATCATCTTTAAAAAAATGTACAACTACTTAAAAGAAGATGGTTTTTTAGTAACCTACTGTGCAAAAGGAGTTGTAAAACGAACTATGAAAGCGGTTGGTTTTGATGTAATTGCTTTAGATGGACCTCCAGGAAAAAGACAAATGACAAGAGCAAACAAGAATTAATTAATTATCAAAAAGTAATTTATAAGTATAATAAATTGCTAATACCGTAAAACCTATTGTAACTAGCATATTTGAAAAAGGAAAACTATTCATTTTAAATGCTCCACCAATAAATAAAACTACTAATCCTAATTGTTTGATTTTTTCCATAATTATTTGTTTATTATTGATTTATAAACTCAAAACTACAAAAAATATTGTATTACAATTACTTATTTATCAAAAATAGCATTTAAAATAAGTCCGAATCCTTTATAAGCAAAAAAGAAAATTGCAGGAATTAATAGCAAGCCAATAATCAGCATAGTATAACTTCCAAAACGTATGTTATTAAAACCAGCAAATAGGCTCATTGCAGAAAGCATAATACTTAAGGAAAATCCTGAAAGCCACATTACTCCTTTTATAAGTTTTTCTTTATCCATTATAATTATTTACAGCATTTCTTACAGAACCAAATTCAGTTAAAAGAGCATTAGCAGTTTTATAATCTACAGCTATTTCTTTCATTATCATTTTAGTGCCTCTATCTACTAGTTTATTATTAGAAAGCTGCATATCTACCATTTTGTTTCCTTTTACCTTTCCTAATTTTATCATTACTGATGTAGAAATCATATTCAAAACTAATTTCTGAGCAGTACCCGATT